>Ga0207978_100037_pt1 | contig 142062 bp, 133 predicted proteins | sample LakWasM100_LOW12_2_FD_183920 | JGI IMG/M metagenome (GOLD analysis project Ga0207978, IMG submission 183920) | Freshwater sediment methanotrophic microbial communities from Lake Washington under simulated oxygen tension - Sediment Metagenome... | ecosystem: Environmental > Aquatic > Freshwater... | reverse complement strand
TGATCCGATTTTTAAAGAGCGCCAGAGTTAACCCCTGGTTGAGCTGGACAATTATACAGATCCAATTCAACTTGTCAACATCCCGTTAACCTTATTTTTCATCCTTGTTTCCGCCGGAGTTCATTGCCAAGCACGGAAGAAGCCGACCATTATAACCTACCAAGGCCGATTGTCAACATACTTGTTAACTTCATTTTCTTACCAACCACCCTGCCGACTCTTTCAAGACAACTTGCCCCGAAAGAGCTGCGCATTGTACAACTTTTTATGATTACATCAAGAAGTTATTTTATGATCTTGTAAATCATCAGTAGCACACTAAGCTATATTGAATATCGCGAAAAGGCATTAAACAATACGCTACGCTTTCACCTAATGATTACCACTTCTTTTCACTACATATCAAGAGTTATTAGCCAGACATCGACAACCAACCCTCATCTAAGCAACATAAACTTAATTATCTTTACACTACCGCAGTCACTTGGCTCCCAACAATCTGCCAATCTAACCTTAATTAATACAACAGGAATTTTCCATCATTATGTTCTGGAACATTTTCAAGAAAAAACAACCCAAACAAACATCAAGAAATGATAAATCGAATTTTCCAATTGCCTCCGATAAAAAAACCATAGAACCAAAAAGCTTTAATATTCCAGTCTCCTTTTTGAAAAGACTAATGCCGCTTGCACAACTATTAACCGAAAATGAAATACAAAAACTACATATTACCGCAGCCAGCTTCACGCCTGGAGCTATCGTTTTTAACAGAGGCACCGAAGTAGAGTCATTAGCATATATCGTTAAAGGCAATATTTTTATGGAGGCCGATAATGGCTCAGGACTTGAAATAAACGCCCACACTTTTAAAGCGCTGTACCCATTATCCGCTGGTAAGCTGCATTATTTTACTGCGATTGCAGGATCAGACGTAACCGTAATCTATCTTCCAAAAACCATACTTCAGTCAGAACAATCGGCTTTTACCCCACTGGATAATAAGCTGAAAATTTCCGAGACCCTTCAAGACAATCCGTTTTTTAACCATTTTTACCAGCACTTTATTGAAGGAGAACTTCAAATCCCCAGCTTTCCCGATATTGCATTAAAGCTGCGTAAAGCCATCCAGCAGGATTGCGAGGTTGCCGACATCGTCAAAATTGTCAACATGGACCCGGTCATTTCCGCCAAACTGATCCAAGTCGTCAACAGCCCTATTTACAGACCGATTAGCCCTATCAGTAATTGCTTTGACGCCATCAATCGATTGGGACTGACGACCACCCGTAATTTGGTAACTGCTTTCAGCATGAAAAACCTGACCAAAAGCGAGAATAGTCCAGCAACAAAAAAACAAATCCAATATAACTGGCTGCAAAGTATCAAAGTTTCCAGCATCAGCCACACCCTGGCCCAACTGACTAAAAAAACAGATCCTGACGAAGCGCTACTCGCCGGGCTTTTACATAATATCGGCGTACTTCCTATTTTAATTTTTGCCGACAACTTACCGAAAGGCGCTTATCAACCCTCAGATATTGACCGCTGCATAAACGAAATCCACGGACAGATAGGTTCTATTATTTTAGAAAAATGGGAGTTTCCGAATAAATTAAGACAAATTCCCTTACAGTCTACAAACTGGTTTACAAGCACCACCGAAGATATCAACCTGAATGACATCGTGTTATTAGCCAAGTACCATAACATTCTGGCATCCCCGGAAAAAATCGAACTCCCCCCCATCATCACTCTACCGGCTTTTCAAAAACTGGAAACACAACCCTTAACACCACAAATGTCTCTACAAATATTACACGATGCAAAACAGCAAATTGCTGAAACAATGAGCTTTTTCTCACGCTAACGACACTACATTAACCGTCAAAATCAACTCATGGCGCATTTCCTTACTAGTCAAGTCAATGAAAATACCAAAATCGAACTTGAGCTTTTCAACCATACACGATAATATTGATTCAATACTACATTGGAGTTCCACATAATGAATACAATAAAAAAACATCTCCCCAAATCAGTCATTATCGGCTTAGCCGCTATCATGTTGCCTTTTGGAGCACAGGCAACCTCCGATACAGCCAAAAACATGCATCAATTATACGAGGACAATTGCGCCAGTTGTCACGGCTCGGATCATGGCGGATTTATTGCCCCCGGCCTAAATGCCGACTCACTGAAAGGGCGCAGCCCTACGTCTTTGCGTAGCCTGATCATGACCGGAAGTTTCGACACCTTAATGCCTCCGTTCTACGGCCGCTTATCGGATGACGATATCCGCGGCTTGGTTAAACATCTGCAAACCACGCCCAAACAGGCCAATCCAGCCTGGACGATTGACGACATCAAGGCGTCGATCAAAGTCTATGTCAAAGACGAGAGCACCCTGCCCGCCAAACCTACTTATCAAATCAACAGCATGGATGATGTAATCGGTGTGGCGGCTCGCGGTAAATACGGTCGCGGTTCAGGCTCGAAAGCCGTGTTCATCAACAGCGTTACGCATAAACAAATCGGTGAAATTCCTACCGGCACCGCCGCGCATATCATCGATTACAACCCCGCCAACCCGCGCTGGGCTTATGTAAAAACCGATACGGCGGAAATTTTCAAAGTCGATTTATACTCCATGCAAGCCGTGCGTAGCGTCAAAACCGGATTCAACGGGCCGGGCTTAGGCGTTTCCCGCGACGGCAAATACATCATGGCCGGTTCTTACGTACCGCACAACGCCGTCATTCTTGATGCCGACACCTTGGAACCGCTTAAAACTTTTGAACTGGAAGGCGTTGATCCTGACGGAAAAATGGTTTCTTCCGATTCCGGCATGATCATCGGCACCCCGTTTGCCGATATTTTCGCAATCGCCCTGGAAAATGCAGGCCAAGTTTGGGTGGTCGATTTAAAAGAAGGCTTTCCGGTCACCAAAATTGAAAACGTCGGTCGCCATTTGCATGATGCCTTCCTGTCCCATGGCGGCAGCAAACTAATGGTTGCGTCTTATGACGACAGCATCGTGACTGCGATTGATTTAAAAGACCGCAAAATCATCAAAAAACTGGAAGCCGGTTGCGTACCTCACGTAGGCGGCGGCTCTGTGGTTGAAGTCGACGGACGCACACTCGGTTTCGGCACCAACTTCGGCGATTGCGACAAAATGGTGGTCAGCGTCTGGGATCTGGACAAAATGGAAGTGGTCAAGCAGGTTCCTGTTTCCGGAGGAACTGAATCTCCTGCCGCTCACGCCAATGCGCCTTATGTCGCAGTAGACATCATCTCTAAAGATCGCCGCGCCCGCACCGTCCAACTGATCGACAAGAAATCGCTGGAAGTCGTTAAAACGCTGGATGTAGGCGGGCATGCATATTTTCCTGAATACAGCGCCGACGGCAAGTTCCTGTATGTCAGCGCAGGTTACAGCGGTGACGAAGTCGTCGTTTATGACGCTGTGTCCCTGGAAAAAGTGGCCTCCGTACAGATGGAAAGCCCGGCCGGTATCTTTTCTCACGGCCGCGTCAGATACATGACTCGCGGTCTTTCTCCTGACGAGATGAAAGGAGCAAAATAATGAGACTAATCGCTCTTTCGGGATTGTTGATACTGGGTTTGATGTCAACCCAAAGCGCCAATGCGGCAAGTATTTATGCAGGCGAGGCCAAAGCGGCGACAGTTTGTTCTCAATGCCACGGCATCAGGATGCCATCCGCCGACGCGCCTTTTCCGCCGCTGGCCGGACGCGATGCGGATTACCTAAAAACGGCGCTCAAACAGTACCGGGATAAAACCCGTAAATCCGACATTATGAACGCTATCGCCGGTTCCTTGAGCGATGACGATATTAATAATGTTGCTATGTACTATGCCAAGTTAAAACCGTAACGAGTATGTACAAGCTGCTGGTTTTAATGTGGGTCACAGCGACAGCTTTTGCCGATGAGCCCTCAGCAGACCGACAAAACACACTCCGCAACATGCTCAATCATGATTGCGGGGCGTGTCATGGTTTGACACTAAAAGGCGGCCTTGGCCCTGCCCTGTTGCCCGAAGCATTGGCCGGAAAACCCGATGATTTTTTGATTTTAACCATTCTAAACGGTCGCCCAGGCACCGCCATGCCGCCTTGGCAGCCGTTCATGAATCGGGATGAGGCGGCTTGGCTGGTTGGAATCTTACGTAAGCCCTAGCATTCTCAATGAAAAATACCACAAAGGACACGAAGCAAAACATAGCCCTTTGTGTCTTCGCGACAAATACCAAACTCCCCACTATGACAAAACTACTTCCCCTTCTAGCCTTGCTATTCTCCTTCAACGCCATCGCAGATCTGCGCGCCACCGGCGACTTGGGCATCGTCATCGAACGGGAAGACGGCAATGCGCTGATCATCAACACCACCGAGCATAAACGCTTAGCCAAGATCGAAAAACTGGGCGATTTGTCCCACGCTTCGGTGGTTTTCTCCCGCGATCAGCGTTACGCCTATGTTTTCGGTCGGGACGGCGGCTTGACCAAAATCGATATGCTCAAGGATGCCATCGATAAACGCATCATCCAGGCCGGCAACAGCATCGGCGGGGCGATTTCCCAGGACGGCAAATTGATTGCGGTTTCCAACTACACGCCGGGAGGCGTCAAAGTATTTTCATCCGACACGCTGGAACTGGTTGCCGATATTCCTTCCGACTACGGCGAGGGGCTGCGCTCCAAAGTGGTCGGCCTGGTTGACGCTCCTGGACAGCGCTTTGTTTTCAGCCTGTTCGATGCCGGCGAAATCTGGATGGCCGACTTTAAAAACCCCAAAGCGCCGGTCATTAAAAAATTCCCCAACATCGGCAAGCAGCCTTACGATGCGTTAATGTCGCCGGACGGACACTACTATATCGCCGGTTTATTCGGCGAACCCGGACTGGCGTTGCTGGATTTATGGAATCCTGATGCCGGAGTTAAACACATATTGTCCAACTACGGCAAAGACGATGAAAAACTGCCCGTTTATAAAATGCCGCATCTCGAAGGCTGGGCGGTAGCCGGTGATTACGTATTTGCGCCGGCAATAGGCCAACACAAAGTTTTGGTCATCGACAAGAACACCTGGGAACTGCATGACACCATAGCGGTCGCCGGACAGCCGGTCTTTGTGATGGCCCGGCCCGATGCACGCCACGTCTGGGTTAACTTTGCCTTCCCCGATAATAATCAAGTACAGATTATCGACGTCAAAGACCTGTCTTTGCATAAAACCCTGTCGCCGGGAAAAGGCGTGCTGCACATGGAATTCACCCCGCGCGGCGAACAAGTCTGGGTTGCGCTAAGAGACGACAACCAGCTGGTGGTTTACGACACAGGCACCCTACAGGAAATAACCCGCCTGCCCGCCAATAAACCCAACGGTATTTTCTTTAGCTCGCGTGCGCATAAAATCGGTTTATAAACCCATGCTGACGACTCTACATAAACAGCTGCTCAACGACTACCAGCACGACTTCCCGCTATCGGCCCGCCCTTATCGGGACATCGCCGACCAGCTGGGCGTGACCGAAGCCGATGTGCTATCGGCATTTACCGAGCTGAACGATAACAACTTTATCAGCCGTATCGGCCCGGTCATTCAACCCAACCATATCGGCGTCAGCGCCCTGGTTGCGATGTCCGTGCCCGAACAGCAGCTCCAAGCCGTTGCCGATAAAATCAGCGCTTATCCCGAAGTTAATCATAATTACGAACGCGAACACCGGCTTAACCTCTGGTTCGTGGTCATCGCCGCCGATACCGAACACTTACGCGCAGTGCTCGACTCGATAGAACAGGAAACATCTTACCCGGCCATGCTGCTGCCGATGCTGGATGATTTTTTCATTGATTTGGGCTTTAAGCTGGATTTGGCTAATGATTGATACCAAAGATCGTCAACTGCTTGAGCATATTCAGCTGGGCCTGCCGGTTTGCACTAGGCCCTACCTGGAAATCGGTCGGCTTTGCGACATGCCCGAAGCCGAAGTGATCGAACGTCTGACCCGGCTTAAACAGCAAGGCCTGATCAAACGCATGGGCGTTATCGTCAAGCACCGGCAGCTGGGTTACCGCGCCAATGCGATGATCGTTTGGAACGTACCGGACAACCTTATCAAGCAACTGGGCGGACATATCAGCCGGTTTCCGTTTGTAACGCTTTGCTATCAGCGCCCCAGGCAGCCGGAATGGCCGTATAACCTGTATTGCATGATACACGGCAAAGATAAGGCCACCGTGTTAAAGCAACTGGAGCAGCTCGTTGACGCATGCGGTTTAAGCGCTTTCGACAGAGAAATCCTATTCAGCCGCCGCTGTTTTAAACAACGCGGCGCCATTTATAAAAATACTGCGCCTACTGATGTGGGGGCGACTTTAGTCGCCCAACAACCTGAAGCAGCTCACTTACTTGGCGACTAGAAGTCGCCCCTACATACCTTTCAAATGGACGAAACAGACAAACAAATCGTCAACGCCTTGCAAGACGGCTTTCCGATCTGCGACGCGCCTTACCTTCAGGTCGCTACGCAATTGGGGCTAACCGAACAAGACTTGATTACCCGACTGCAAACGCTGTTGGATAACGGCACCCTCACCCGTTTCGGGCCCTTGTACAATGCCGAACAAATGGGCGGCGCATTGACCTTGGCCGCCGTTAAAGCGCCACTAGATCGCTTCGATGAAATCACCGAAATCATCAACAGTTTTCCTGAAGTTGCCCATAATTACGCGCGCAATCATGAGCTGAATATGTGGTTTGTGATTGCCACCGAAACGCCCGAACAGGTCCGTCAAACTATCAACGCAATAGAACGACAAACCGGACTGACCGTCTACAACATGCCGAAAAACAAAGAGTATTTTGTCAACCTGAAGCTGGAAGCCTGAGCATGCTGGACGAAACAGACCGCAAAATCATCCAGGCAACCCAGGCCGGTTTACCGTTAACGCCCCAGCCTTATCAAACTATCGCCGAACAACTCGGCCTGACCGCGGATGATGTTATGATGCGACTGTCAGCCATGCACAACAGCGGCATCATCCGTCGTATCGGCGCGGTGCCTAATCATTATAAACTGGGCTATCGCTTTAACGGCATGACCGTTTGGAATGTTCCCGATGAAGTCATCGACGAACTGGGACAAAAAGTCGGGCAACTCGAATTTGTCAGCCATTGTTATCATCGCCCCCGGCATCTTCCCGAATGGCCGTACAACCTGTTTGCAATGGTGCATGGTAAAAGCCAGGACGCTGTCGATACACAAATTCGGCAGATTGCCGATTTGCTCGGCGATAATAATCAGGGTTGCGATGTTTTATACAGCACCAAAATTCTGAAAAAAACCGGCTTCCGCACGGGCGGCCAACCGGCCGCCCCTACAACAGATTCAACCGGCCGTAGGGGCGACCGGCCGGTCGCCCGCTCTGAACAACAAAGAAAAACCAGAAAATCAACCCGCCTGACTCACTACGACTACAGCCAAAATGGCGCTTATTTTATAACCCTCTGCGCCCATAATCGGGAATGCTTATTCGGGGAAATACAAAACGGCATCATGATACCGAACAACTATGGAAAAATAGTTATTGAAGAATGGTACAAATCCGAAACCATCCGGGATGAAATTGAACTCGACGAATTCGTGCTAATGCCCAACCATATCCACGGCATCCTATCGATTGACCATAGGGGCGACCGGCCGGTCGCCCAAAGCCACGCCCCCGGCCCAAAACCAAAATCCCTGAATTCATTCATTGCCGGTTTTAAATCCAGCGTAACCAAACAAATCAACAGTATTCGTAACAAATCCGGCGTACCGGTTTGGCAAAGAAATTATTATGAACACGTTGTGAGAAACGAGGATGATTTATTGCAAACCCGTGAGTATATTGTTAATAATCCGATGAAATGGGAGTTGGACAAGGAAAATCCTCAGCGTATTGGGTGAAAAGGGCGACCAACCGGTCGCCCCTACGGTAATTTGAGCGATTATTGATAATTGTAGGGGCGATCCGGCAGGTCGCCCTTTTGCATATATACTGTGAAATAACACAGCCACAAGGACTTAAACTTTTATGTTTAGACTAAGCCACTACATGCGGGAACTGATAAACCCGACACCGTTAAAACCGGCGCGCAAACCGGCGGCTCCGGTGGTTATCTGGAACCTGATCCGCCGCTGCAACCTCACTTGCAAGCACTGCTACACGACATCCGCCGACATCAATTTCCCCAACGAATTGAGCACGCCGGAAATCTATACGGTCATGGACGACCTGAAAGCCTTCAAAGTGCCGGTACTGATTTTATCCGGAGGCGAACCGCTACTGCATCCCGACATCTTCAACATTTCCCGGCGCGCCAAAGACATGGGCTTTTATGTCGCGCTATCCAGCAACGGCACCAAAATCTCTGCGGATAATATCGACGAAATAGCCGCCATTAATTATCAGTATATCGGCGTCAGCCTGGACGGCATCAAAGATACCCACGACCAATTCCGACGAGTAAAAGGCTCATTCGACCAAGCCCTGCACGGCATCCGCCTGTGCCTGGAAAAAGACATCAAAGTCGGCCTGCGTTTTACGTTGACGCAGGATAATGCGCATGATTTTCCGGCCTTGTTGCAGTTAATGGATGAGCACAATATCGACAAATTCTATTTATCGCATTTGAATTACGGCGGCCGCGGCAATAAAAACCGCAAGGACGACGCCCATTTTGCAATGACCCGGACCGCGATGGATTTGTTGTTTGAAACCAGCTACGAATGGCTCAAAAAAGGCAAAGACCGGGAATTCGTGACCGGCAATAACGATGCCGACGCGGTTTATTTTTTACACTGGGTGGCCCGGCATTTCCCGGATAAAGTCGGCCACATTAAAGCCAAACTGGAACAATGGGGCGGCAATGCCTCCGGCGTCAATGTCGCCAATATCGACAACCTGGGCAATGTCCATCCCGACACCTTCTGGTGGCATTACGATCTGGGCAATGTCAAAGATCGGCCGTTTTCGGAAATATGGCTGGATACCGGCGATCCATTGATGGCGGGTCTTAAGCAACAACCCAGACCGCTCGAAGGACGCTGTGCAACGTGCCATTATCAAGCAATCTGCAACGGCAACACCCGCGTCAGAGCCACGCAAACCACAGGCAATTTCTGGGCTGAAGATCCGGGCTGTTATCTGACCGATAGTGAAATAACAAGTGGACCGGCGTGACGGAATTGCGCCGATTAGCTTTCGGTTAGCCCGCGAAAAACATTATGGGTATAGAGGCTGTGAAAGTATTCGTTTTTAGAAAAAATTAAAGAATTCACCACGAACGACTGCATGGATGCAGGAGGTAGAGCAATGCAGGAGCAATTGCCGAGACACGAAGGACACGAAGAAAAACAATCGTTTTAATTCAATACATTGAAAAATTCGTGTTCTTCGTGCCTTCGTGGTAAAAAATATTTTTAGCCTAATTTGGATAATACTTTCACAGTCTCTATAGCGTCAAAAACCCTTCAAAGCCCGCTGCCGCCTGGCCTCTTTAGGATCATGAACCAAAGGCCGATAGATTTCTATCCTATCGCCCTCTTTGACAGGCTGATCCAATTTGCAGGTTACGCCAAAAATGCCCGCCTGAAGCTCAGCCAAGACAAGCTCGGGAAAAAGCTCCAGCAATCCTGAGGCTTTTATCGCCGCGTCAACAGTCGAACCTTCTTCCATTGCAACAGTGATGATCACCTGCTGTTCGGGCTTGGCGTAGGCTACTTCGACATTAACCATAAACGGCTTTGGCCCGTGCGGTAAATGAACTCACCATGGTGTTGCAGATCTGGTTGAAGACTGCGCCGAAGGCCAGACTTGCCAGCTTACCCGACATTTCAAACTCCAGATCCAGGGAAATCTTGCTGGCATCGTCACGTAGCGGGATAAATTCCCACCGTCCTTCCAAAGAAGAAAACGGACCGTTCAACAGCGACAGCGTCATACTGCGGCCTTCCTCAATCTTGTTCCGGGTCGAGAAGGCTTTTTTAAAGCCGCCTTTGGAAATCAATAGTTCGGCTTCGACAATATCGCCTTCGCGCTTAATGATGCGGCTGCCGCTGCACCAGGGCAAAAACTCGGGATAGGCTTCAATATCATTGACCAGATCGAACATCTGCTGCGCTGAAAATTTGACCAGGGCGCTTTTTTGCACAACGGTCATGCTTAAAGAACCCCGACCACATGCAGAAAGACCAGAAACACGGCGGCAGGCGACACATAGCATATCAAAAAACGCCACACTTGATAGCTACGCGCATCAGGCATGTCCAACTCATGTTCGGTGTGTTGCTGCGTCATGATCCAACCGGCGAACACCGCGATGCAAAAACCGCCGATAGGCAGCATCAAGTTGGCGGTTAAATAATCCAGCAATTGAAAAATGGTTCGGTCGAAAATCTTGAACTCGGACCAGATGTTGAATGAAAAAATGGTGCCGAATCCCAGCAACCAAGTGATCGAGCCCGACCAGATACAGGCTTGCTGCCTGCTCATATCTTTATTTTCAATTAACCACGCAACGGCCGGTTCAATCAATGAAATGGACGAAGACAGGGCTGCGAACACCAGCATCACAAAAAATAAAATGCCGAACAACCAGCCGCCGGTCATGTTGCCGAAAGCGACCGGCAAGGTTTGAAAGATCAATCCGGGACCGGCCGCAGGCTCCAGCCCGGCGGCGAAAACAATCGGAAAAATGGCAATGCCGGCCAATAACGCAACCGCGGTATCGGTACCGGCAATCAGAATTGCCGTTTTGGAAATTGATACATTTTTCGGCAAATAAGAGCCGTAAATCATGATCGCGCCCATGCCCAGACTCAGGGTAAAGAAGGCGTGTCCCATCGCGGTCAATACGCCGTTAGCGGTCAGCTTGCTAAAATCAGGCGTGAACAAGAATTTAATGCCCCGGTCGTAATAGTCATCGAAGGTCATCGCATACGCCACCAACAACATCAGCAGCACAAACAGGCTCGGCATTAAAAAACGCACCGCTTTCTCCAATCCGGTATTGACGCCGCGAACCACAACCGACATGGTCGCCAACATGAACACGCTATGCCAGAAAATCAACTGCGCCGGACTGGCCATAAAATCGTCGAAAAGACCTTTTATCGCTATGGCATCGGCGCCGAAGAAACTGCCGGTAAAAGCCTTTAGCACATAAGCCGACGCCCAACCGGCGATAACGCTGTAATAAGAGAGTATTAAAAAACCGGCAATAACGCCCATCCAGCCTAAATAATGCCAGTTTTTATCGGCCCCGGCTTCCTCGGACAACGTTATCATGGTGTTAATGGGATTCTGTCTGCTGCGCCGTCCCAGCATGGTTTCCGCCATCATAATGGGGATGCCGATCAGCAACACGCACAGTAAATAGACGATGACGAACGCCCCGCCGCCGTTTTCCCCGGTAATATAAGGAAACTTCCAGATATTGCCCAGGCCGACTGCGGAACCTGTCGCAGCAAGGATAAAGGCGAATCGTGACGACCATTCGCCGTGGATTGATTTTTTTGTATCCGTCATTAGTGTGCCTGTAAAACTTTATAATTATAAAATCACCCCGGTACATCCTTCGCGGTGAGCTTTTCTGACTCTTGCAGCAATATCGGGTAAAATAGCAAAATTATTCCCTTACGTCAGTTTAAAAAATCCTAACCCGCACTTATGGCCGATAAAAAGTCCAAGAAAAACACCAAGCAACAAAATGCCACTATTGCCGTTAATCGTCAGGCTAAATTCGAGTATTCGATTGAGGAACGGTTCGAAGCCGGGGTTGTTTTGGAAGGCTGGGAAGTTAAAAGCCTGAGGGATGGGCGCATCCAACTCAAAGAGAGCTACGTGGCGATAAAGCGCGGCGAAGCGTGGCTGTCCGGCGCGCATATCTCACCGCTGATATCGGCATCGACCCACGTTAATCCCGATTCTATCCGCGCCAAGAAACTGTTGCTGCACCGGCACGAACTTAACAAACTGATCGGCTCGGTCGAACGCAAAGGCTACACCTTGATTCCGTTGTCCATGTACTGGAAAAACGGCAGGGCCAAACTGGAAATCGGCTTGGCAAAAGGCAAGCAATTGCACGACAAGCGCGCCACCTCAAAAGACCGCGATTGGCAACGTGAAAAAGCGCGGATTATGAAAAAGGGCTAAAGGCTAAGGATCTGTTTTTAGCCTTTTAGCCTTCGCCCCCTAACCCTTTCCTTCAAATTAAAATGACCACACATTCTAACCTCCTGTCGGTAAAAAACAGCCTGCTGATCGTCGTCGATTTGCAAACCAAACTATCCGCAGCCATGCCCGAAGCCGAAGCCGAACTGATGACGGCCAACGCCCGCAGCCTGGTTGAAGCCGCCGGACTGCTAAACATCCCGGTCTTATTAACCGAGCAATACCCCAAGGGCTTAGGCTCGACAGATACGACCATTACCGACCTATTGTCGGAAGACACCCTGATTTTCGACAAGACCGGTTTTTCCTGCTGTGCGGCCGAGGGCTTTACCGACACCGTCGCCAGCACCGATCGCAAGCAAATCATACTGGTCGGCCAGGAAGCGCACGTTTGCGTATTGCAGACCGCGTTGGAACTGATCCATTTCGGCTATCAGGTGCATGTCGTCGAAGACGCTATGTGCTCACGCAAGGCGGAACACAAATTCTATGCCTTGCAGCGCATGCAACAACAAGGCGCGACCATTACCAATTATGAATCGGTCTTGTTCGAATGGGTCAGGGATTCCACTCACCCTGAATTTAAAAAGATTTCCGGCCTGCTTCGCTAAGGAATGTGTACGAAATAACGTGGGCAAGTTGCTAATAGCCTGCACTCCGGCTGAAAATTTATCGGCGCGAGTTGTTCACGTTATTTCATGCACACTGCTACCCCCCTTTTTACCTAGAATCTAATCCATGTCACTTGCATCGTTTATTGAAAAAGTAACCCATAACAACCCGGTCAGTTTTGATGAAACCATCGCGGTCATTACTGAACACTACCATTACCAACCAACGGAATTCAGCAACGGCCTGAATGAACAGTCGTTAGTCAGCCAAGCCGGCACTAACGAAGGCTCCTGCAAGATTTTCGCCTTCGCCCAACTCAACCGTCTCGACCGGCAACAAACCTTAAACCTGTTCGGCGACTATTACCGGCTGGATGTTTTGAATGATCCAAACGGCACCGGCCACCAGAACATCAGGAATTTCATGCAATACGGCTGGGATGGTATTCGTTTTAACGGCGTGGCGTTGACTGCCAAATAATCATTAATCCCCATAAAGACATAAAATTCACCACGAAGGCACGAAGAACGCGAAGTTTTCAATGTATTGAATTAAAAAGCAATTATTTTTCTCTGTACACTTCGTGCCTTCTTGGTGAATAGGCTCTTAAACTGATTTGGATAATTCTTTCACAGTCTCTGAAGCTTGGGAGCCGGCGCAAAACGATTATTTTTCTTCGTGCTCTTCGCGCCTTCGTGGTGAACTTAATAAATCATGATCGACTACTTAATCATCGGCCAAGGACTCTCCGGCAGCTTACTGGCCTGGGAACTCATACAACGCGGTTGCAAAGTCCTCATTGTCGATAACGGCCGGGAAAATGCATCGCAGGTCGCCGCCGGACTGATCAATCCGGTCACCGGCATGCGCTTTGTAAAATCCGCCGATGTCGATACGCTGCTGCCCACGGCAAAACATCGCTACTCCCAATTAGCCGATTTTTTTCAGCAAGATTTTTATATCGAAAAACCGATGCTGCGGCTTTTCCGTAGCGACAACGAATTAATAAACGCCGGCAAACGCCTTAACAACCCCGATTATCGAGCCTACCTCAGCGACATCCAACCGCCGGACAACACCATCGACAATCTTGCGACACCGTTCGGTTTTCTGGAACAAAAGCAAACCGGCTATTTATTAACCCGGCCGTTATTGAATTGCTTTAAAGAATTTTTCATCGCCAATGAGAGTTACCGGCAGGCCGACTTCGATTACCGGGACATACAACTGCAACCGTCTTTGCGCTGGCAGGGCATCGCCCCGAAGCGGGTTATTTTCTGCGAAGGCTATCAGGCAACGCAAAACCCCTGGTTTTACCGGCTGCCTTTTCAGCCGGCCAAAGGTGAAATATTAACGCTGGAACACCAAAGCCAACTGCCCAATAAAATCCTCAATTACGGCAACTGGCTGATTCCGCTAAATGACCGCAGAATCCGTATCGGCGCAAGCTTCGACCGGGAAAACCTGAACACCCGGACTACCGAGCAAGGCAAAAACGACTTATTAAATGTGCTCAATCGCATCTCGCCCGGTTTGGCGCACTTAACCTTGATCGGCCATCAAGCCCATGTTCGTCCATGCACCCTAGACAAGCAGCCCTTTATCGGCCTGCATCCAAAGTACAAGCAACTCGCTATCTTTAACGGCTTCGGGGCTAAAGGCAGTCTACAGATCCCTTGGCACAGCCAACGTTTCGCCGATACTTTATTAAACGGCTCTCCCCTACCCCAAGCGTGTAACATTCAACGCTATCAGGAACGCAAGCTTAGCCTGCGCTCCAATAGCAACTTCCGCCTATAAATTTATGCAACGCATTTCACTGCTTAACACCGCCCACGACCTGATCCGGGACATCCTCCATCCCGGCGATATTGCCATCGATGCGACGGTAGGCAACGGCCACGACACCGTGTTCTTAGCCGAACAAATCGGCCCATCCGGCCAAGTTTACGGTTTTGATATACAACAGGCAGCTATCGATTCGACTTTGGAAAAATTCCGGAAAGCACGCACATTGGCTTGCCTGACCTTGATCCACGCCAGCCATGCTGAGATGAGCGAAAGAATCCCCGCGCATCTCCACGGAAAAATCAAAGCCATCATGTTTAATCTGGGCTATCTGCCGGGCGGCGACAAAAGCATCATCACCCTAAGCGATTCGACATTGGCAGCCCTAACGATTGCAGCCCGTATTTTAGCCGTCAACGGCATCATCACCCTGCTCGCCTACCCCGGCCACCAAGGCGGCGACCTGGAAACCGACCAGGTAAAAAACTGGTGCGGGCAACTGGATACCGAACAATTTAAAGTCAGCACTATTTACAGTACCGAACATAAAGACACCGCTCCCCGGCTTTTCGTGATCTGCAAATGGCAAGACTGCACTATCTACAGAACTGGCGCTTAGACTGGAAAACCGAGAACGGGAGGCCGTTCGGATTTATAGAGGGCTCAACAAGCCGCCTATGACCTTTGGCAAACACGAAAAGCGAGCACACCGACCGCGCAACATACATCAATCCCGCATTAAATTTCAGCACCGAGGTAAAGTTGGCGAAGACAATCCAACCTACGCGACTATGCCTTTTAATTAAAAAATTCAACTAATTTGTAACAATTTCGTATTTACTCCGACCAATGGAGCAGGAAGGCAAATATGCTTTTCTATAATCTCCTTGCATTCAATCTACGAGACGCAAATTATGAACAAAAAAACCTTAGCCTTAACTCTGGGCGGCGCAATAGCCGCTGTATTATAGAGTCCGGAATTAGTAAAAAATACAGCTACGGAACGGTGTTGGTTTTTCACGCCATTTCAACTTTGTCTTCATTCAAACAATATTTATCCCCTTATGAAGCGGGGAATTTATTGTTTTTCACCGCATGGACGATGCTGGCGGCTTGTATTGCCTTGTTTTTGTTAAAGGATCAGGATGTACGATTGTCGTGCGGAAATAAAGTTAAAAACCGAAGTTTTTACGAGGATTTAAAATGATTTTTTTAAGCGTGTTAATCATTGCTACCTGTTTTCTGGCTTATGCCAATGGCGCAAATGATAATTTTAAAGGCGTTGCCACCTTGTTTGGCAGCGGCGCCGGCAGCTATCGCAATGCCATTAGTTGGGCAACAGTGACGGCTTTCGCCGGCTCTGTTTGTTCCATTTTTTTAGCCGAAAAACTGCTTAAAAGTTTTTCGGGTAAAGGCTTGGTTCCCGATGCTGTCGCACTCTCGCCTGAATTTTTGTTAGCCGTCTCAGTGGGCGCAGGCATAACGGTTTTAGTCGCCGCCTTAAAAGGTTTTCCTATTTCCACGACTCACAGTTTAACAGGGGCGTTAGTGGGTGCGGGACTGATGGCTGTCGGTACGGAGATTAATCTTTCCGTGTTGGGCTCGGCTTTTTTTATCCCTTTGTTGGTCAGTCCCTTAATCGCGGTTATCTTGGGCGCTGGGGTTTATTTTGTATTTAGAACGGTACGCATTCAATCGGGCATAAACAAAGAATACTGCGTCTGCGTTGGACAAACAGAAACCATCGTCCCGATCCCGCAGCCTGGTTCATGCTTTGCCATGATTACTGTTACCGGCATCGAAGCAAGTATTGATAGCGAAGCTGTCTGCCGGCAGCGCTATGTCGGTACGGTCTGGAAAATGAACAGCCAAAAATTATTGGACAGTTTTCATTACCTAAGCGCGGGAGCGGTTTGTTTTGCACGGGGCCTGAATGACACGCCTAAAATCATGGCTATTTTAATGTCCGCTCATGCTTTGGGAATGCAATCCGGCTTGTTATTGGTCGGTTCCGCGATTGCGATAGGCGGTTTGTTGCATTCGCGCAATATCGCGGAAACGATGGGCAAAAAAATCACCCCGCTGAATCATGGGCAAGGCTTTTCCGCCAATCTTGTTACCGCTTTTTTGGTTATTTTCGCCAGTCAATTAGGCGTTCCGGTATCAACGACGCACGTCTCGGTCGGTGCTGTGTTCGGCATAGGCGCGATTACCCGGCAAGCGAATGTCGGCGTAGTTTCACAAATTGCGTTGTCATGGATCTTAACGTTGCCGATTGCGGCTTTTTTTAGCGCCTGTATTTACGGGTTATTAAGTTTTTACAGCCTGTAAACAATGCTTTATCAATATCCCGACAGCGTGATTCAAGTCTTTTGCAAAGCCCCGGTTGCAGGACAGGTTAAAACCCGTTTAATGCCGGTGTTAAGTGCTGAGCAAGCCATGCAGGTGCATATTGAATTGACTGAGCGGGTGTTGAAACTTTTGCATGATGCAGCCCTATGTCCCGTACAACTTTGGTGCAGTCCAACGATTGAGTTTGATTTTTTTCAGCAACTGGCGGCAACCTATCGATTAAGCCTGCATCAACAAAGCCATTACGGTTTAGGCGGGCGTATGTCGGCTGCTTTGAACACGGGCTTGCAATGTTTTAAGCAGGTGCTGTTAATCGGTTGCGATTGCCCTTCTTTAACAACAGAGGATTTTAAGCAGGCGATTGCGGCGCTTAAACACAGCGCGGACGTGGTGTTGGCCCCCGCGGAAGACGGCGGCTATGTTTTAATCGGGGTTAAGCAGCCGCAAGCAGCGGTGTTAAGCGATGTTGATATGCCTTGGGGAACGGCGCAAGTGTTAGCCGTCACCCGTGAACGTATTAAACGGCAACAGCTTAAAGGGCATGAAATCAGGCAGCAATGGGACATTGACATGCCGGAGGATTTGGCAAGGTATCGGGCAAATTTTAAATGAAACTATTCACTCTGTTATTGATGTTGGTAGCTGCTCTGAATGCGTCTGCCGAATCCACCTTGCCGATGGGCGAATTCAGCCGCAACCGTCTTAACGGCTGGGAGCAAAAAAGTTTTACAGGCGAAACGCGTTATCAGCTGCAAACGGTAGACGGTGTGGTGGTGCTGAGAGCCGATAGTCATGCGGCGGGTTCTGGGCTGTTTAAAGAACAAACCGTTGATCTGGAAAAAACGCCGTTTTTAAACTGGTCATGGCGAATCGGTAATCGTTTGACTGGACTCAACGAACAAAGTAAAGCTGGAGATGATTATGCGGTGCGGGTCTATGCGATTGTGAAAGGCGGGTTGACCTTTTGGCAGACCAAAACGATTAACTATGTCTGGTCCGGCAACAGCGCGAAAGCCAGCGTTTGGGCAAATGCGTTCGCAGGCAATCAAGTCATGATGCTGGCATTGCGTGACTCAGAAGCCCCGTTGAATGTCTGGCACACCGAAAAACGCAATGTTCGCGCCGATTTGCAAAAATTATTCGGTGAAGATTTTCGCCGCATTGATGCAGTCGCGCTAATGACCGATACCGACAATAGCGGCGGTCAGGCGTCCGCTTTTTATGGTGATATTTGGTTTTCCGAGGATTAACGCCTTAATCTTCCTTGTAACATTTCGCCCCTTCGTGCGACTAAATAACATCACTTAAAAATAACGGAGATACCTATCATGCGTTTTACTCAATCCTTACTGCTTGCCACCGTATTAAATCTGACACTAGCGTTTAGTGTTTTTGCAGCATCACCTGACTGGAGCGTGTACGCCAAAACTTTACAAAGGGTCAAAGCCGGTAAAAAACACGACACCCCGCTTAATCTGGTGGATTATTCAGCCTTGAAAAAATCGGGACAACTGGAAGCGGCTTATCAGCTCATCAAAACCTTTCCCGTTGAAACATTGGCAAATAGAGAAGAAAAACTGGCGTTCTATATCAACGCCTACAATATTCTTGCCCTGAAAATGGTGCTGGATCATTGGCCTGTAGACAGCATTAAAGATGCGGGAAATTTGCTAAGCCCCGTTTGGAAGAAAACAGCCGGGGTGATTGGCGGACAAGAAGTCTCGCTGGATGCGATTGAAAACGAGGTGTTAAGGCCGATGGGCGAACCGCGCATTCATTTTGCCATTGTTTGTGCTTCGGTGAGCTGCCCCGACTTACGCACCGAACCTTACTCTGCCGAGAAACTCAACGCGCAATTGGAGACCCAGGCTAAATCATTTCTAAATAACGCTAAAAAAGGCTTGAACGATGATGGCAAGATCATTCACGTTTCAAAAATATTCGACTGGTTTGGAAAAGATTTTAAAGCCGCCGGCGGCATTGAGGCATTTATCCATCAACATCGGAGTGGATTATCAAAAGCCGCTATCGAAACCGATATTGACTACGACTGGTCGCTTAATAGCATCGGGGAATAACTAATACCTTTGGAATAACAACATGAATACGCCCAAAATTGTGTTACTGCTGGTGATTGCCGCTGCCATCGCCGCTTTTTTTTACTTCAATGGCCAGCACTATTTGACGCTGGAGATGCTTAAAGCACAACAAACCAGCATTGCGGCATTTCGTGATAATCACGCAACCCTGGCGATTGCGCTTTATGGGCTGATTTATATCGCGGTGACCGGTTTATCGTTACCGGGAGCAGCCATTTTAACCTTGGCGGGCGGAGCGGTATTCGGCTTGTTGTGGGGAACGGTGATTGTGTCTTTTACTTCGACTATCGGTGCGACACTGGCATTTTTAGCGGCGCGGTTTTTGTTTAAGGACAGTATCCAAGCCAAGTTCGGCAATCGTTTGCAAGCGATCAATGACGGCATTGCGCAGGAAGGGGCTTTTTATCTGTTCACTTTAAGACTCGTGCCGTTATTTCCTTTTTTTGTCATCAACTTGTTAATGGGCTTAACCTCGATAAAAGTCCGCACTTTTTACTGGGTCAGCCAAGTAGGAATGTTGGCAGGAACGCTGGTGTATGTGAATGCAGGCACGCAACTGGGTAAGCTGGATTCGTTGGCTGGTATTTTATCACCGCCTCTGGTCGGGTCTTTTGTGTTGTTGGGTGTATTTCCACTGGTCGCAAAAAAAGCCATTCAATTTATTCAACAACAAAGGAAGTCAGATGTCTGAATCAGTCACTAAAAAATGGCTTAAACCAAAACACTTTGATAACAATTTGATCGTTATTGGTGCAGGTTCCGGCGGTTTAGTCACCTCTTATATTGCCGCTGCGGTTAAGGCGAAAGTCACGCTGATTGAAAAACATAAAATGGGTGGCGATTGTTTAAATACCGGCTGTGTGCCGTCTAAAGCCTTAATCCGTTCCGCTAAATTTTTATCGCATGTTAGCCGCTCGGCTGAATTCGGCATTAAAACCGCTCAGGTGGAGTTTGATTTTGCCGAGGTGATGGAGCGTATACAAAACGTGGTTAAAGCCGTTGAGCCGCATGATTCAATCGAACGTTACAGTGAATTAGGCGTGAATGTGATAACCGGCACGGCTAAAATCGTTTCGCCTTGGCAAGTTTCAGTTGCCACCGAAACAGGCGTGCAAACGCTTAGCACGCGCTCTATTGTGATTGCTGCTGGCGCACGTCCTTTTGTGCCGCCCATTCCAGGTTTGGATGAGGTGGGCTATCTGACTTCGGATAATGTCTGGAATCTACGCAAAAAACCTAAACGCTTAGTGGTGTTAGGCGGCGGGCCGATTGGCTGCGAACTGGCGCAAGCATTTTCACGCTTAGGGATTGAGGTCACCCAAGTTGAAATGCTGCCACGGATTATGATGCGCGAAGACAGCGAAGTATCGGCTTTGGTGACGGCTAACTTTCGCAAGGAAGGCATTAAGGTTTTAGTCGAACATAAAGCCAAGCAATTTGTCGTTGAAAACGGCGAGAAAATCTTAATCGCCGAACATGACGGCAAAGAAGTCCGCATTGCCTTTGACGAGGTTTTATTAGCGATTGGACGGGTGGCGAACATTTCAGGCTATGGCGTTGAGGAAATGGGCATCGCCTTATCGTCCCGCCTTACCATTGCGGTTAATGCCTTTCAGGAAACCAATTACCCGAATATCTACGCTTGCGGCGATGTCGCAGGGCCTTACCAGTTTACCCATACCGCCGCGCATCAAGCCTGGTACGCCTCTGTGAATGCGTTATTCGGTTGTTTCAAAAAATTTAAAACCGATTATTCGGCGATTCCGTGGGCAACCTTTACCGATCCGGAAGTCGCCAGAGTCGGCTTGAATGAACAGGAAGCCAAAGAACAAGGCATTGCTTATGAGGTCAGTATTTACGGCATTGATGATTTGGACAGGGCGATTGCCGACAGCGAAGCGCATGGTTTTGTGAAAGTCTTAACCGTTCCGAATAAAGATAAAATTCTTGGCGTAACCCTTGTTGGCGAACATTCCGGCGATTTGATTGCCGAGTTTGTATTGGCAATGAAACACGGTTTAGGACTGAATAAAGTGCTGGGAACTATCCATATTTACCCAACAATGGCGGAGGCGAATAAATATGTAGCGGGAATATGGAAACGCAATCATGCCCCGCAAAAATTGTTGACGTGGGTCCAGCGTTATCATGCTTGGCGCAGAGGCGTGTGAGAACCTTTATGCTTGATTCCTTACCGTATTTAAAAAACTCGGATTTTCCTGCGATTAGCCGAAACAGGCTCGAAATTCTGCAAGTCAATCTGGGCTATTTATGCAATTTGAGTTGTACGCATTGCCATGTCAATGCCGGGCCTAAACGCATCGAGTTAATGGACAAAGCCACGATGGATGAGGTTTTATCGTTCATTGATAGCCATGCCATTCATACGCTGGATTTAACGGGCGGCGCACCGGAAATGAACCCTCACTTCCGCTATCTGGTGACACAAGCCTTGGACAGGGGCTTAAAAGTCATCGACCGCTGTAACCTGGTGATTTTGTTGGAACCTGGTTTTGAATGGCTGGCAGGCTTTCTGGCGAAAAACCGGGTTGAAATCGTCGCGTCATTGCCGTGTTATCTTAAAGACAACGTCGATAAACAGCGCGGTAAAGGCACGTTTGACGCCAGCATCACCGCTTTGCAAAAACTGAATGCGCTGGGTTACGGACAAGCAGATAGCGAGTTGCGACTTAACTTGGTTTTTAATCCGCAAGGCGCGGCTTTGCCGCCGGAACAACAAGCACTTGAGCGCGATTACAAGCAGCATCTGTACGCGCATTTTGGTGTTGTATTTAATCATTTATTTGCGATGACTAACTTGCCGATTCAACGTTTTGGCAGCGTCTTACTGAGTACCGGGCAATTTAATGATTATATGAACCTACTCAAAGACACCTTCCACGCTCCCAATTTGGATAAGGTGATGTGTAAAAACACCTTGAGCGTTGACTGGCAGGGCTTTGTTTATGATTGCGACTTTAATCAAATGCTCAAATTGCCTTTAGGCTCTGATAAACCAATCCACATTCGCCAAGTGCCGGAATTAATCGGCAACACTATTAACACCTTGCAACATTGCTACGGCTGTACTGCTGGGCAAGGCAGCAGTTGTACAGGTGCAATTTAACTGTAACTTTTTACTCACCGGAGATGAGATGACTATCGAAACAGGCGTTTTACAACGTTATTCACAAGGCGCAGAAGCGGTACAAGCCGATTTATGCTGCCCTGTTAATTATGACCGTGAATTGCTGGCATTATTGCCGCAGGAAATTATTGATAAGGATTACGGCTGTGGCGATCCCTCCCGTTATGTGCAGAAAGACGATGTGGTGCTGGACTTGGGTTCAGGTTCGGGAAAGATCTGCTATATGGCGGCGCAGTTAGTCGGCGATAGCGGCAAAGTGATCGGCGTGGATATGAATGACGATATGTTGGCATTAGCGCGTAAATATCAGGTTGAGATGGCAGAAAAAACAGGTTCCGCGAATGTTGAATTTGTAAAAGGGCAAATTCAGGATTTAGCCCTGGATTTAGCCGCTTTGAATCAACATTTAGCCGAAAATCCCATTACCAATGCAGAAGACGTAATTCATTTACGCGCTTGGCAAGAAAAACAGCGCAAAGAATCACCGTTAATCGCCGACAACTCAGTCGATTTGGTGGTTTCCAATTGCGTACTCAATCTGGTGCATGACAGCGACAAAGCGCAATTGATTCAAGAAATTTTTCGCGTCGTTAAACCCGGTGGACGGGTCGCCATTTCCGATATTATCAGCGACGAACTTGTACCGCCGCATTTAAAAGCCGATACCCATTTATGGAGCGGCTGTATTTCTGGGGCGTTGCAAGAACATGCATTTTTAGAAGCCTTTGTTGATGCAGGTTTCGTCGCGGTTGCTTATGACAAGTGGGAAAGCACTGCTTGGCAGGTGGTTGACGGCATTGAATTTCGCTCCGTCACCATTACCGCGACCAAACCATCCTCTGAACCCTGCCTGGATAAAGGACATGCGGTGATTTATCGCGGGCCTTTTTCTAAAGTGTATGATGATGAAGGCCACGTTTTTTATCGCGGGCAACGCATGGCAATCTGTGAACGCAGTTGTAAATTGCTCACCAGCGGCGTTTATGCCGACCACTTTATCGGCATTGCCCCCGTGCAGGAACAAACACCGCAAAACTGGCGACATGCGTCGGGTGCATTAAGGCCTGCGGCGGAAACTAAAGGCGCAGCCCATAAAGCGGATTGCGCATCATCGGGTTGTTGTTAAAAAGGGCTAAGGTTTTATCATGCTATCAAAAACCAGCAGTGATAATTTTTTGCAAACGCTTTTTGACAGCATGGCTTTCCTGGTTGGCGCGCATTAGGCGGTTATTTACATGATTTGTGCAAGATCGGCGTACCGAATGGTATTTTGAACAAAACGGATAAATTGACCGATACCGAATACGCGATTATCAAAACCCACCATCAAGATGCCGGATCGGTTGAATTATGAAAAATTCAACCGATCCGGTATAAAAGTAAAGGTTTTAAGGATTTGGTTGAAAATAACTTCCCGACTTGGAATGTCCTGTAGGGGCGAATTCATTCGCCCTGGGCGGTTGAAATCGCCCCTACAAATGGATTCTTATAGCCCCAGATCCTAAAGCCCAAGATCGCTCAGTCCGGGATGATCGTCGGGACGTCGGCCCTGCGGCCAATGAAACTTCCGTTCGCTTTCCTTAATCGGCAAATCGTTGATGCTTGCGTAGCGCCGTTGCATCAAACCGTTTGGGTCGAATTCCCAGTTCTCGTTACCGTATGAACGGAACCACTCGTTATCGTCATTGTGCCACTCGTAAGCAAAACGGACGGCAATATGATTGCCTTCATAAGCCCAAAGTTCTTTTATCAAGCGATATTCATGTTCTTTAGCCCATTTGCGGGTCAGAAACTCGATAATTTGCTCCCGGCCTACCGGAAATTCGGCGCGATTTCGCCATTGGCTGTCGATGGTATAGGCCAGGGCAACTTTCTCGGGATTGCGACCGTTCCAGCCGTCTTCGGCCATGCGTACTTTTTGGGCTGCCGTTTCATGGGTAAACGGCGGTAATGGGGGGCGTGCTGCTTCGTTAGTGTTCATTGATAACTCCTGGTTGATGAGGTGGTTTAGAGCTGGGCAAGCTGTTCGGATTGCCGCATTCCCGGCATGCCGACGTAGCCGGGCAGTGCCTGAATTCGATTTATCCAGGCTATGACCGCCGGATAGGGTTCAAGATCGATTTTACCTTCCTGCGCCAATGCAATATAAGGATAAACAGCGATGTCGGCGACGGTTATTTGATCGACAGCCAGCCAGCGATGATTATCAAGGCGCTGTTGCAGGATGTTCAGCAAGTTTGACGTGATTTGCCTGGATTCATCGAGATTAATAGCGCGGCCGAATTTAAAATGCAGGCGTAATCGGTTCGGCCCCATCGCCACTTCATTGGCGGCAGATGAGAGCCAAGCCATCACTTCGCCTAATGCCGCCGCGTCGGTTGGCAACCAGAGTTCATTGCCGTATTTTCGAGCCAGATAAACCAAAATGGCCTGACTGTCCCGAATGACGATGTCGCCATCGGTCAACACGGGCACTTGGCCGAAAGGATTCATTTTCAAAAAACCTTCCGTCTTGTGCTGCTGCTCCGAGCCGTTGACAGCGATACCTTGATAGCTTACGTCCAGCAGCGACAGCAGCAGGCGGATTTTATGGCAATTGCCGGATAAGGCGAACTCGTAAAGGATCATCATGATTTTTTCCTCCGGTTAGTTTACAGGTCAAGCGCCAGCCGTTCCGATTGAGCGCGCGACACGCAGATGCACATCAGGCCCGTCCTTTCCCGCTCGGCTTTGGTTAAGGCCGCATCGCGGTGCTCGGGGATGCCCTCAAGCACTTTAACGGCGCAAGCGCCGCAGTTGCCGACGCGGCAATCATAAAGCGCATCGACGCCCGCTTCGCGAACCGCATCCAGAACCGACTGTTTTGCAGCGACCTGGATTATTTTGTTCGAACGCCGCAACTCAACTTCAACGGGACGATCCCCCGCTATCGCTACTGCGGCGAATCGCTCCAACCGAATCCTATCGGGATCGATAGCCTGCGACTGAGCCGCGCTTGTCACGGCATCAATGAGTCGAGCGGGGCCACAAACATAAAATACGGCAGTTGATGGGGCGGAGGCCAGAAGCGCACCTGGATTAAAGCGACTGCCATTTTCGGATGGGTAGACGCTTAGTTTATCGCCGAACGCTTGCCTTAGCTGTTCAAGATAGGCCGCTTCCCGGTTGTTTCGGACAGCATAGTGGATTTGGAAGTTTCGTTGCTGCGACTGTAGCGTGTGAGCCATTGCCTTAATAGGCGTGATGCCGATGCCTCCTGCAATCAGAATGACGGGACGGTCATGGTCATGAAGCTTAAAATTATTCTGCGGCAAGCTGCATCGCAAACATAAACCGAGACTAAATTGCCGATGTACCGACAGAGAACCGCCGGTACCATTTTGATCAAGCAGTACGGCAATTTCATAGATGTCCTTGCGGGCCGGGTCTGAGCAAATCGAATAGTGCCGCGAGCTTATCGACCCGTCAGCCAAGCGCACCGACACTTCGAGATGCGCTCCTGCTTCGAATGCGGGCAACTCGCTGCCGTTAGGGTTGCGAAGTTCAAAGCTCCTGATGCGGGAGGTGAGCTGGCGCATACCGGTAATAACCAGTTCCAACAGGCCATTTCCCAATGTCTTTAACTCAATCGAGGCTGTTGCTGCGGCTTGGGATTTTAATGCCCTGTTTTCCGACACTAGCGGGGCAATCAAATTGTCTATTTCGGCCTCCGAATAGCGCGGCGTAATGTGTTGCGGGCAATTCCAATCGTAGGCCTCGACCTGGATGACGATGCCCCGCTCAACGCGGGCGCGATAGGACGGCACTTCAAGTTGCGCGATTAATTCGGGGTCTTCGTTTTCATGGACGATACGGGCACGGCCCCATAGCTTCAAGCGTCTGCGATTGGGGTAATCCATCAAGATCAGGGAAATACGGTCATTGGCGTTGAGATTGCCGACGCTCAAATACTGCTTATTACCGCGAAAGTCGGCAAAGCCGATGCTGCGTTCATCAAGCACTTTTAGAAAGCCAGCCGGGCCGCCCCGATGCTGTACATAAGGCCATCCGGATTCCGATACGGTCGCTTGATAAAAGCTGTCCCGCTCAGTAATAAACTCAACCTCGCGCTCGGCCAATGTATTTCCGGCATCTTCCGACAGCTCAAAGCCTTGATTGGCTTGACGGCTGCCGTATAAACTTTGGGCCGCCTTAACACTCGGGGTAAAAGTAATTTCAGCAAATGCAGTAGCCATCGGCGTTCTCCTTAAAAACCGGCGGTGCAGGACACCGCCGGATGAGTGTAGTAATGATCCTAAAAACCGCAGTTTGTCCACGAAAGACACGAAACAAATCAGTGTATTGCATTGATTTTACTGCCCACCCTTTGGGTGATGGTCTACAGCTGGTAACTATTTGAATAGTTTTCGTGCTTTTCGTGAACGAAATGATTTTTCTAGGATGATGCTTACGCAGCGATTTTAACCGCCACTTTCGGAAAATCGATTTCCACTCGGCTGGCTTTACCTAACATGTTGGTTAACACATTCATGCCGACATGGGTGATGATTTCGACAATTTCGCCATCGCTATAACCGGCGTTACGCGCTTCGGTAATTTCAGCCGTGGTAACTTCACCCATATTTTCAACCAGCGAGCGGGCAAAGCGCACGGCGACAGCGGCTTTCTCATCTTGACTGCTACCGGCGCGATTAGCTTCGATCTCGGCGGCGGTTAAACCGGCTTTACGGCCAATGGCGGTATGGGCGGACAGGCAATATTCGCAAGAGTTTTGTTGCGCCAGACCCAAAGCAATACGCTCCCGCGTTTGGGGATCCAAACCGCCTTCATTGGCAATGCCATGCAAGCCCAGAAAAGCGCGCAAAGCAGCTGGTGAATTGGCGAATATTTTTAAAAAGTTGGGCACCATGCCCAGTTGAGACTGGATAGCGTCAAATAACGCTTTTTGTTCTGGGTTGGCAGTTTCGTTGGTGACGGTATTAATACGGCTCATGATGATGCTCCAAAAAAGTTAGGTTGAGACAGTTGTTTTACTCGTTGTATTGCGAGTGGGGCTAGTTTATAAAATTCCACTAGGAAGAAGAATAACCATTAATTACAATATACTATTCCAATAATAGGAATAATTAATGGATCGATTACAGTTAATGACGGTGTTCGTCGCCGTAGCGGAAGAGCAGAGTTTCGCCGGTGGCGCACGTAGGCTTAACATGTCGCCGCCAGCGGTGACCCGCGCTATCGCGGCGCTGGAAGACCGGCTGGGTATCAAACTGCTTACCAGGACGACTCGCTATGTGCGCGTGACAGATGCAGGGCAGCGCTATCTCGAAGATGCCCGGCGCATCATTAATGAGGTAGACGAGGCCGATGAAGCCGCAGCAGGCATCAATGCAGAACCGCGCGGTCAGCTGGCAATCACGGCGCCGGTATTGTTCGGCAAGCTATTTGTGCTTCCTGGTATCGTTGACTATTTGCAACGCTATCCCGATATGGAAATATCCGCCGTATTTCTGGATCGGATCGTGAACTTGCTCGAAGAAGGTTTTGATGTCGGCATACGGATCGGTGAGCTGCCGGACTCCAGCATGAAGGCCATTCGTGTCGGCTCTATCCGTCGGGTTGTCTGCGCTTCGCCTGCCTATCTGGCTAAGCATGGCGCGCCGGACAAGCCAGAGGATCTGACGAACCATCTCGTGGTTGCCGCCAGCGCCGTTTCACCGGCTATAGAATGGAAGTTTGCCGACGGGCTAGTCGTCCGGGTCAAGCCGCGTTTAACGGTGACCAGTAACGATTCCGCGATTGCAGCCGTCTTACTGGGAATGGGGGTTACGCGGCTATTGTCCTATCAGATTGCCTCTTACCAAGCATCGGGGCAACTGCAAACGATTTTGGGCGAATTCGAACCGGAGCCTTTGCCCATTCACGTCATACATCGCGAAGGCCGTTATGCTTCGGCAAAAGTCAGGTCGTTTGTCGATCTGATCGTTGCCAAGCTTCGATCAGATCAAGCGCTAAAGTCAACCCAATGAGGCACTCACTTCGCATCGTTCCCGCGCGGAGAAACTGTGAAAGTATTATCTCATGCCCTCCCCCGACGCTAATAACTTGGTAATGGGGAATCGATGCGTCCTCCGGCAAGCCCAGGACGACCGGCAAAATCCTTATCAACCGTAACGGAGAAGCTATTTGCAACCCAATCCTTAACTGAGCACGCTCGGTCAGGCCTATTGCTTCCAAACTTGCTAAAGTAGCTCCCAATTGAGGAGGCAGGGTGACTAATAAAACGACAGCTTATGAGATGCGGTTCGACCGGGTTTTCGGCTATATCGATAAACATCTCGACCGGCCGTTGTCGGTCGACGAACTGAGCAACCAGGCCAATTTTTCCCGTTTCCATTTTCAAAGGCAGTTTTCCGCCCATACCGGCTTGAGCACGAACCGTTACATTCAGTTACTGCGTTTACGTAGAGCTTCGTATCAACTGGTATTCCAGGAGCAACGCCTTATTACCGACATTGCTTTGGAATCCGGTTTTGGCAACGCCGAATCGTTTTCCAGAGCGTTTAAAAAATGCTTCGGGCAAACGCCTTCTCAATTTAGGGCGCAACCGGCCTGGCAGCCTTGGAACGAGCGCATGCAATTACCGAAACGAGTAAGGAGTCCCCTAATGAATGTAGAAATTGTCGATTTTGCAGAAACAATGGTCGCGGTGCTTGAACACCGCGGACCGCACACCAAGTTGATGGAATCGGTCAGACGCTTTATCGATTGGCGTAAACAAAGCGGCCTATCCCCGATCGCCGGCTGCCGTACCTTCGGCATCGCATACGATGACCCGGCGAATACGCCGGAGGACGAATTCCGCTTCGACCTTTGCGGCGAAATAACCAAGCCGGTGCCGGCCAATCCGCAGGGCGTGATTAGCAAACGGATTCCAGCCGGTCGTTGTGCCGTAGTGCGGCACATAGGTTCGACCGATCAAATCAGCGACAGCGTCTATTACCTGTTCCGGGAGTGGTTACCGGAAAGCGGCGAAGATCTGCGCGATTTTTCGTTGTTTTTCCATTACATCAAACGGGTGCCGGAAACGCCGGAGCACGAGCAGGTCACGGACATCTATTTGCCGCTGGTATGAGCGCAAATGCGGCAAGGCGTTTAATTCGAGGAGTCCATAAAAGAATTAATCAAAAATTTGTCCTTAATTGATGCATCATTGGCATACGGCCAAATGGGCTAACTGTAACAATGCCTCCCGCAAACGGCGCGATCTCTTACCCGTCGATTGCTTGTGCTACCTACATTTAACCCAAAGCCAAGGAATCAATATGCCTTTAAAAATTGCCGTTTTAATCTACGACGACGTAGCGACTTTAGACTTCACCGGCCCTATGGAGGTATTTAACATCGCTCAATATTTGAAGTTCGCCGATTTGCAACTGTACACGGTCGCGGCGGGCGATAAAGCCGTTACTTGCATGGGCGGATTGAAAATTATCCCGGACTACACCCTGGAAACTTGCCCGGCACCCGATATTCTGCTGATACCCGGCACCACCGACACGACTCCGCAAATCAACGATCCACGGTTGATGAACTGGCTCAAACAGACGGCGCCGAAATGCCGGTGGGTGCTCAGCGTCTGCACCGGAACGCTGATCTTGGCCAATACCGGCTTGTTGAAAGGCAAGAAAACGACGACCCACTGGAGCGCCATCGGGACTTTACGTTCCATTCCGGAAATCGAGGTGTTGGAAAACGTCCGTTACGTATGCGACGGGAATCTATTAACCAGCGCCGGCGTCAGCGCCGGAATCGACGCGGCCCTGTGGCTGGTCGGCCAATTATATAGCCCGCAGCAGGCGCGGGACGTGCAAAAAGGGCTGGAATACTATCCGGCTCCTCCTTATGCGGACGAAGTTTCGTAAATGATTTCGACATGGCGATACCTTTTAAACTTCCAAGCATAGAAGCGCCTAAAACCGTCGCGATGCTGGCTTATCAAGGCGCAGAAATTCTCGACGTCGTAGGGCCGTTGGATGTGTTCGCCGCAGCCAATGCCTTGTACCGAAACTTCGGTTTAGCCGAGCCCTATCGGATTTTTATCCTTGCAGACCAAGCCGGCCTGTTCGCGACTTCTTCGGGCATGAAGCTGTTCGCGGATGCCGGCTGGCAAGATTGGGCCCAGCAAACGGATACCTTGTTAATCGCGGGCACCCAGCACTATCGGGAGATCGATCATTCCCTGCCGGTCGTTCCATGGATAAAAACCATGGCCAGCCGAGTCCGGCGTCTTGCTTCGGTTTGTACCGGCGCATTTTTATTGGCCGAGACCGGGTTGCTGGATGGCGGAAGGGCGACCACGCATTGGCTCGCCTGCGATTTGTTCGCGACATGCTATCCGAAAGTCGATTTGCAGGGCGATGCGATTTTCGTCAAAGAAGGCTCCATCTATTCCTCTGCCGGCGTAACCGCCGGAATGGATTTGGCCTTGGCCTTGGTCGAGGAAGACTTGGGTCGTTCGGTCAGCTTGGAAATCGCAAGATTGTTGGTCGTGTTTTTGAAACGGCCGGGAGGACAAAGCCAATTCAGCGCCAATTTGCGCGCGCAATCCGTTACCGATAGCCGGTTAAAGCCGATGTTGGAATGGTTGTCCGGCAATCTCGACAAACCGGTTACGGTTGCCGACATGGCGGAGGAAGCCGCTATGAGCGTACGCAATTTTTCCCGGCTTTTTATCAAAGAAACCGGACTAAGCCCAGCGAAGTTTCTGGAAAAATCCAGACTCGAAGCGGCCGTTGTCGCGATGGAGCAAAAAAGTTTGCCTCTTAAAACCGTAGCCAAAAGATGCGGCTTCTCGGACGTCAATCATTTCCGCCGGGCATTCCAGCGCCAGTACGGCGTGTCGCCCCAAGATTTCAGGGTTCGTTTCTGCTAAAAATAGCTTCGGTCTAAGGTTCCCATGCTCTGCGCCATTGCCGTCAAGTTAAGGATGGACAGTCCCTTCTCCCTCAGGGAGAAGGTTAGGATGAGGGGATCAAAATAAGGCTTTTTTCCTTTGTAAGGTGAAAGTCTTTGCCCGGATAATTCAAAAACATGGACTTGGGAAAGTGCAGCAGGCGCTGGGTCGAATGCAATGAAACCGGGGCGGTGAGGCGGTTGGAGAATAAAGGCTTTATTGTGGTGGGTTACAGCCGATCCCCCAACCTCCACAAGGCCATTCATCTAATAAGCCAACTGTTCCAGCGTAATGCCCAAAGCATCGGCGGCTTTTTGCAGCGTGGCTTTGCGCGGACGTTTGGCGGCCTCAATCTGCGCGTAACCTGCTTGGCTGATACCCATGCGTTCCGCCATGTCGGTTTGAGTCAGCATCAAGTATTCACGCCAAGCTTGCAGCATACTGACCCCATCCATGACGCGCTTACCAACGACTGCGTTCGGAATCATGCCGGGGCGGACAACGCCGGGCAATTTAACGAAATCGGCATAGGGCAGCACTACAAACGCCGGCTTGCCGTCGTCGCCTAGAATGGTTTGGTAGTTAGTAAGTGCGCTCATCGCGTTTTTTCACCTCTTCAATGTCAATAATACGTACGTCGCCGTCGAACTCGAAAAACACCCGGAAATCTCCCATCTGCAGGCGGTAGTCTGTAGGCATGGTTAGTCAGCTTTTTAACGCCCTGGCAATTCGGGAAATCAGCCAATACCTGCGCTTCGGTATAAATCCGCTGACGCATGGCGATTTCCTTGATCTTTTCAAGCTGCTTAAAAGGGCTTTGGGCTTCCAGCTGATTGTGTTCATAAGTCAAATTATAAGTATTTTATAAGACTTATCAAAGATAAGAGGGGAAGGATTAAAGTTGCAGTTCGGTAGGGAGGTTTTGCGTAGCAAACCGCCGCATACGTACAACGCCGACGACAGCCTGTCGCAGTGTGGTGGATTGCCTAGCGGCGAATCCACCTTACAGCTTTGTTCTCATTAAATCTGGGTTTCGCGTGCCCTGCCCGGCCCAGCATTCCTCCGATTACGCTGTCGCTAATCGGAGCTACGCGGGCTCGAAAAATACCCGAAAATCTCCCATCCGCAGGGTGTGATACTGTAGGCTGGGTTGAATGCAATGAAGCCCAGCATTGGCCGACATCGACAGCTGGGTTTCGCGTTGCTCTACCCAGCCTACGGGCTAATGGCGGGGTTAAACAATTAGCAAGGCTGGGGTAGCTCAGTCTGCATAACCATTACGCCATAATTCATATTCGCTAATATCAATATCATCGTTCCAACTCACCGCATAGCCACCTTGCTCGACTTTAACGCTTTTAAAAAAAGCGGCATTTTTTAACGCGGCAAACATAGTTTTGTTTAATAGCGGCTTTACATCGTAGCGACGTTTTTCATGGGTCGTAAATTCAACTAACAATTGGTAATCGTCCATTGGCTGGACAGCGAGAATTTTAGGATAGTTCATGATAATTACTCCAGCGGCGGCAGTTTATGGAACTGTTGTTCCGTCCACATGACCATCAATTCGGTTTGGTAGCGTGTCGCCCATTCAACAACCATCTTTTGGGCGCGATTGGGTAAATCCCCTTCTATTATTTCCAACGTTCCAATATCAAAAAGCGCGTTGTATTCGCCATAAACGACGTGAAAGTGCGGCGGTGGATGATCGCTAAAAAACAATTTAATAATAATTCCGTAGAATCTCGTTATTTCCGGCATTTTATTTTCCCCATAATCAAAATTTGTTTAGTTAAATCGGCTCGCTCCGGTTTAACCAAATACTATGGCATACGGGGCGTGAACATAATCAATGATACTGGTGTATTGAATTGCACAACGCAGGGTCTGGAACTTTTGTTTTACGGTTTATTGATTACCAAAGTTAGTACGATTTCATTATTAACTTCGCAGCTTGGGCATGACCAATGCGTACCTAACTTTAGATCGTTATCCCAAATTTTGTTGATGTGGCTACAGGATGGATTTGCACATTCAACATCATGAAGCTGGGGAAGCCATTCAACCTGTTCGCTGCTTTTATCAGTTAAGCTATAGGATGCGGAACATTCTAGACATCTTGCTATCAAAACCTCAGTTGCTGGAGGTATTCTTCGTACAATTTTTGCTCCACATTCGATACATTGTAATGAAGAAGTAACTCTGAAATCCGCATTAAAAATAGGGGATGCCAAAACTTGATTCAAAATTTCTACTACCTCATTGCATCTAGTTCGAATTTTTTCTGGCGTAGCGATCTTACCTTGAGTTACTTGATCTAAAGTAGGAGTATGTAAGTATGATCCTAATCGATCATAATATTTTTTAATTTCAATTAAGCTAAGGACTCGTGCCTTACCTAAGAAGCGCATATCTTTTGCAGGTTTTCCATATTCTTCTTGTATTCCAATGCTTATGCTAGAGGTTTTATCTGCATAGGGATCTATCTCTAAAAGCAAACTTAGAAGCTTATGAGGTTGCCAAGTGCTAAGTTTTTTGCTGGATAGCTCTTCTGTATAACGGCCTGCGCGCTCATAAATTAGGCTTTCTAACGCCATTCGCAACTCAAGTGCTGAATACCGCAAGCGATGATTGTCACTTTTATCAAGCTCATGTTTTGCTCTCTCAAGTGCGCCTCTTGCAATGTCTCTATAATTCATGCTCATTGTAATCTTTCGTAATGTACCTAATCACTTTATGGGCTACTCAGTATGATGCCCTAAACACAACTACTGTCCTGAAAGCAGTAAAGCAGTTTCGCGCCGGTAAACCGCTATGGTCGGGAGGAAATAATTTGATTATTGCCTGGGCTTTTCCTAGCGGTTTTTATGCTCGATTGTATTTGGTATTGCGTATCACCTAAAGCGCCTATTGTTAGTGATTGGCGATTTTCTGTCGCGAAACAGCTCTACATCTTACTTTCTAATGAACAGCACACCATCAAGATAATCCTGAAACACCGCATCGTAAGTCACAATGCATAGCTTTTCGTACTTGGCTTGGGCGATCAACAATCGGTCGAACGGGTCTTTATGACGATCACCCAGTTCGAGAACGGTTTGGGCATGGTAAGGCGTGATGTTCAGCCATTGAAAACCTTGCGCCTCAATTTCTTCGGCGATATATTCCGAGGGCAAGGGCATTTTACCCAAGCCGTTTTTGATTGCCATTTCCCAGACCGTAACCGAACTGACCAATGCGCCTTCAGCCTGAATCCGCTCGATGATCGGGCGGTTCTTGATTTCGCCCATCAGCCAGTCGTAAACAATGCAGGTATCAAGCAGCAGGCGCATCGTTGCTGTCGATGAATAATTGTTCTACTTCGGCGTTGGTCTCGGCGGAATTCCAGTCCGCCGCATAAGCGGCACGGCCTTTCCAAGCACCGGGAGGCGCAACTTTGTTGGCCGTATATTTAACAAGTTTGGCGACGGGGACGCCGTTACGGGCGATGACCACTTCTTCGTCCCTCTCGGCGGCAACGATGAGGCTGGACAAGTTATTTTTGGCTTCGAGTATGTTGACTTGCATAGAGGACACCAGGGCTAAGTTGGCTAATGCTAGCCAACTTAATTGAGTCCGCCTTTAGTGTCAAGAGAACGCTTCTTCTGTGGCGCTGTAGGCGCGGATAAATCCGCAGCTACAAACGCTCGAGTTATTACGAGTCAATTACCCTGATGCCTGACTCATTGCGCGTATCGCATCGGTGGTGACGGCTTGACCGCCGACGCCCCATTGACCCGAAGCGACATCCTCGATGATCACTCAGGTGACCGGCCTTAAGCCTTCGCCTTCTACCGCGACGATCGCATCGGTGACCTTGCTGATGATTTCCTGTTTTTGTTGTAGCGATAAATAACCGCTGATACCTTTGATTTGCACGAGTGGCATGGTGTTTCTCCTAATCGTTTAAGTTATGTATAAAATTCAAGCGCACTCCTTGCTGCACAGAGCCGGCGCATCCCATGCCTCGGCTTGGAATTGACTGTCCAGCGGCGCATGAATGATATGATTGGCGTAGTTGCTGAGAGTTTTCATGGTTACGCCCAGCACCACTTCCAACACCTGCGGGCGGCTGTACCCTGCGCCGATAAAGTTATCCAAGGCTATGCCGGTTACCATGCCACGCTGCTTGACCACGGCGCGGGTGAAAGTCGCCAGCGCATCCAGCTTTTTGTCCGGCAACGGCTGTTGCTCACGCAGTGCATCGACAATAGCGATATCGGCCTTGGCTCTGTGTTTGGCCAGCATTGAATGGACGGCTACGCAGTAAATGCAATGGTTTTCGACGCTGGCCGCAAGCAGTACGACTTGTTGCTCGACCGGGGTCAGCGAGGTTCTGTCGAACAATGCGCCAATATCGAGATAGGCTTGTAAAACTGTCGGCGATTCGGCAAAGCCGCCCAGTAAATTCGGCACGAAGCCAAATTTTTGCTGTGCGCCTTCCAGCAGAGGTTGGGCGGCAAGCGGCGCTTTTTGAATGGAATAAATGTTAAATTGGGACATACTGTATCTCCTGTTTTTTCGATTAATCTGAATAGGTTTTTGCTATGCAAGCGCTTGGGCTAAACGGTCATTTCGTTATCTCCGCAATGAAAAATTTCGACGGGGATAGGTTAAGCAATCCGGCTTGCCGAACCCATGCCCGTAACGCCGGGATTGTTGTCCGATCGTCCGGGAGATTGCTGTGGATGCTTTAACTGCGCTGGTCAACGCGCTGAACTTGCGCGCCAAGCTGGTTTATTCGGGCGGCGTTTGCGGACGCTGGCTGATGGATCACAATTCCGATACTTCGGTTTGGTTTCATTTAGTCAGCAAGGGCCAAGGCTGGGTGCATTCGCCGAGCCGACAAACGCCGTTGGCGCTGAATAGCGGCGATTTGATTTTGTTCCTGCCGCATGCGCCTAGGCACTTTTTGTCATACAGCGCCGAGCATTTGCCTTGCGACGCTGCCGACACCCGCTTGACCGACTGGGAGGGCGGCGAATCGGGGTTTGTTTGCGGCGAAATCGAGCTGGCTACGCCCAGGTCGTTGTTGTGGCAGGCGCTGCCCGCCGAGATTGTGGTCAAAAAGAATCAAGCCGGCGACATACTGGCTAAGCTGATCGAGCTTGTTGTCAGCGAAGCCTCCGGTCACCGATTTGGTAGCGACTCGGTGGTGGAACGGCTGTGCGACAGTCTTTTCGTGCTGGTGATCCGTCACTGTATTGAAGAAGATTTAGTGCAGCAAGGCGTGTTTGCAGCCATGCAGGATAAACGCCTGGCAGCCGTATTGGGCTTGATTCATCAGCAACCGTGGCAGCCGTGGACAATTGCCGAACTGTGTTCCCGAGCGGGATTATCGAAAACCGTGTTATCTGAGAAATTCGCCGCGCTGATCGGCAATTCGCCGATCGAATACCTGATCGCTTGGCGCTTGCAGATTGCCGCCCAGTGGTTGAAAGAACCCGACATGACCATAGAAAGAGTTGCCGAGCGTTGCGGATATGATTCAGCCGCGGCATTTAGTAAAGCCTTTAAACGTTGCTTTAAAATATCGCCAGGCGCATTCCGCCGCATCCCAGAGTAACCGATGGATAAAAAACAGTTAAACGATCACCGAGACATCCTGCTGCGTTACGCTTTGTTACAGTTGCACGATGAAGCGATTGCCGAAGATGCGGTACAAGAAACGCTATTGGCCGCCTTGCAAACGGGCGATAGTTTTCGTAGTGAATCAGCGCACAGAACCTGGTTAATCGGCATTCTAAAGCATAAAATCGCTGACCATTACCGCGCGGCTGAACGGCATTATTCACCGGAAGAATCGGCGAGCGAGGATGGAGAAGATCCCAACGCCGCCTTGGAACAATTGATATTCGACGGTAAAGGCCGCTGGATAGGAACGCCAGGTGCGTGGAATAACCCGGACCATGCCTTGGAGCAAGGCGAATTTTGGAGCATATTTGAATGGTGCCAAAAAAATCTATCCGAGCAACACGCGCGGGCTTTTATGCTGCGTGAAATCGTCGGACTGGAAACCGGGGAAATTTGCCAGGATATGGCTATTAGCCATAGTGCTTGCCGCGTTTATTTACACCGAGCGCGGCTAGGGCTGCGCGAATGCCTGGAACAACGCTGGTTTACTACCAAGAGATCATCATGAAAACTTGTAAAGATATTAGTTGCCTGCTGTCAGACAGTATGGACCGCCCTTTAACATGGCGAGAACGTTGGGCGGTGCGAGTACATTTATTGATGTGTAGCCATTGTTCACGTTTTGAGCAGCAAGTGCGTTTTTTGCGTAAAGCTGCTAGCCGTTATTTTCGTTAGGAACATAACGAAAACCTGCCATCCTAACTTTGCATCAATTCACTTAGGACGGTGTACGAAATAACTTGGGCACGTTGCACTCAGGCTGAAAATTTATCGGCGCGAGTTGTTCAGGTTATTTCATGCACACTCATGAAAAACCGAATTACGCCCTCCCTCCCCCATTGATTATAATGCAGCTTTCCGCAACGGCGATTGAATCAATCCGACAGCTTATATCACCAGGATTCCGAAACCATAGCATCCTCCTAATCAGCGTCACCCGCATGCTCATAATCGACAGGTGTTCCCAGCCGAACAAACCGGCCGCTCCGGCCAAGTTTACGGTTTTGATCTACAACAGGCTATCCCGTCATCGCAAGACCGCGGCAGCTACGGCTATTGCACCTTACCCGCGTTAAGCGACTGTTCAAACAGTTCAAGCGGCACCGGCTTACTAAACAAATACCCCTGATAAAGTAAACAATCATTTTGTTCCAGAAATGCACGCTGGGCTTCTGTCTCCACGCCTTCGGCGATGACCTCTATACCCAGACTCTTAGCCATCGCGATAATGGTCCTCACAATGACGGCATCATCCGGGTCGCGTAAAATATCTCTGACAAAACTTTGATCGATTTTGAGCTGGTCTAAGGGTAACTTTCTCAAGCTGGATAATGATGAGTGCCCTGTGCCAAAATCGTCCATTGAAATATACACGCCGATTTTTCTTAGTGCGTTCATCTTGACAATGGTGTCGTCGATGTCCTCGAGTACCATGCTTTCGGTGAGTTCCAATTTGATCCGGCTGGGATCGATGGCCTTACTGCGCAGCACCTGATCCACTTGAACAACGAAATCAGGCTGACGGAACTGTCGCGCACTGACGTTGACGGCTAATTGCAAATGCCGAGTATGCTCGCTGTCTTCCCAGATTTTGATCTGGGCGCAAGCCGTCTCCAATACCCATAGGCCAATAGACAATATCAAACCGTTTTCTTCGGCCAACGGAATGAAATCCGTAGGGGATACCAAGCCGCGCTGCGGATGATGCCAACGGATCAATACCTCAGCACCGATGATTCGGCTGTTGTGACTCATCTGTAATTGGTAGTACATCTCGAACTGGTTTTCAGCCACCGCTTGGCGCAAGTCGGCTTCCAGTTCGACGCGTGCAATAATACCGGCCTGCATTTGCCAGTCGAAAAAGCGTAGCGTATTACGGCCTGATGCCTTGGCATGATACATCGCAATATCCGCTTGTTTCAGCAGTTCATCTACGGTTTGATCGTAACCGTTGAATAAGATCGCGCCGATGCTGGGAGTGTTGTGGTAATCATGCGTGGCAAGCAAATATGGCTGGTTGAGGGTCGACAGAATTTTATTGCCGACCACTTCAGTCTGCTCTACGGCTTCAGTGGTTTTCTCGCTCAAATCTTCGAGCATCACCACGAATTCATCGCCGCCTAGTCGGGCAACGGTATCGACCTCACGGACGCAAGATGTCAAGCGCACGGCGACCTGTTGCAGCAACAAGTCGCCAACGTCATGACCGAGGGTGTCGTTCAGCGTCTTGAAATTATCCAGATCGATAAACAACAGCGCACACTTCCGGCCGCTACGATGACTTGAGGCCAAGGCCGGTTTTAAGCGATCCATAAGCAGCCGCCGGTTAGCCAAGCCGGTTAACGGGTCGTAGAACGCCAAACGCTCTATTTCATCCGCTGCCGCCTTGCTTAGCGTGATGTCGAAGAGTGTGGCAACGTAATTCGTGACGATACCGTATTGGTCTTTCACGGCGGTGATAGTGAGATGCTCGGGAAAAATTTCGCCATTCTTGCGCCGGTTCCAGATTTCGCCCTCCCAGGCGCCGGTGTCGTTAATATTCTGCCACATCGCCGCATAAAAAACGCTGTCCTGTCGGCCTGATTGGAGTATGCGCGGGTTCTTGCCTACGACCTCTTCTGCGCTGTAGCCGGTGATCTTGGTGAAAGCGCGGTTCACCCGAAGGATGTCATTATTGGCATCGGAAATGAGCATGCCTTCTTGAGATTCAAAGACGGTGGCGGCAATGCGAAGGTCCGCCTCGATTTTCTTACGTTCGCTGATAACATCGAACACGACCACGAAGTAACCTTGTTCCGGGCTGTACACGGAGATCAAGAACCACTGCTGCAAGGCGCTCACGTACGTTTCAAACCGTTCGGGCTTGCCGGACAGGGACACCCGCCCGTAAATTTCGAATAAATGGGCGTCCGACTGCCGTATACCCGGAATGACTTCAGATACTCTTTTGCCAACGACGTTTTTTAATCCTGTCAGCGTCTCGAATGCGTTATTGACGCTGAGATAAATAAAATCCTGCGGCTGATCCTGATCGAACAGCAGTTGGCAATAGGCGAATCCGTTCAACATATTTTCGAACAGGGAGCGATAGAGTTTTTCACTCTTGCCAAGTGCCTGCTCCGCCAACCTGCGCTCGGTGATGTCCTCGGTTATGCCCATCAGCTTTTCAACAACGCCTTCATTGTTGATGATAGGAACGAAGCATGATTTGAAAATCTGCCCCGACGGACCGCTCGCCTTGAACTCAAAGTGGCTTGCCTGACCGGCATACGCCTTGATCAGTAATTCCTCTACATTTGCTTGGTCGAAAGCACATACTGCGCCCAGATAGGGTTGCCCTACCACTGCGGTGTCATCATTAGCTCCCAACATAAGAACACCCGCCCTGTTGATGGAGGTAAGCTTACCTCCCCTATCCAGTTCGTGGATACACAGCGGAGAGTTTTCGACCAGTGAGCGGAACCTTGCCTCGCTGGCTTTCAGCTTATCCTCCATGCGTTTGCGTTCGGTGATGTCGCGAGCAATGCCAAACAAACCGACAATTTCGCCCTGCTCGTTTTTTATCGGATATTTGCGGTTGTCGACCCAACCTTTATTGCCCTGGTTATCCAATATCTCTTGTTCTTCGTGAGCAAGCGAGATCCCGGAGAACACCTGTTTTTCCAGCCTGTAATAAATATCGGCATATTCTTCGGCAAACACATCGTAATCGGTTAAGCCAAGCAGATCGGTCCAATGTTCAGTGGGTTCGGTAATGGCTACCAGCGTCTGACTGGCTCCGGTAAACACATGATTGCTATCTTTAAAATAAATATAATCATCGGTGTTTTCCATCATAGCCTTGAAGTTGAAAATCATGGCTTGTTCGACGAGGCCCCGACTTCGACTCTGATTCCGACTCAAGCTCTTCGCATCTTGCAGCAACAACTTCAGGATAACATCGGCTCCCGAGGCGTCCGGCTCTTTGGCGTAATGGCCTTTAATACATCGGATGCGGCCATTGGCCTGTCTTATCCTGACGTTGAAAGTGCCGTGAGTCCTGTTGGTTTCGATTGAGAACAAGTCGTCGGCAATATCCTGATCGTGAGCATGAATCTGATTTTTTAGGGATACTTTAGCGGTAAGGAAGTCAGCTGCCTTGAAACCGAGAAGATCCTCAATGTCATCAGTAACAGACAAAACCGTTATCGGAGCAATCAGGGAAATAAGAATATGCGCTTCCAAGACAGAAGCCATGTCTGAGCTTGTGGTCATTTGAAAATTCTCGCTAATAACATGACTCAACCGAACACAAGCGTATTAGACGCCATCCTGCATGGAGAAAACAGGCTTCGAGGAAAAGAATTGTTGGTCAATATGGAACGGCGTACTTAACATAGGGTCGCTAAGTTTCATTACGCTGACGATGATGTTAGTTATGGCACGCCACAGGCAACGCTTGATGCGATAATTTGACGTTAATAAAAAATAAATTCATGGAGTAAAGACCGCACAATCCGTTTCTACAAACTCTGTTCAAAAATACCAAGTCCAAACCTCTTTACCTGTTCAGGCGTTGATTCTACTTTATCATTATTCGGGCTGTCACGGAAAACCGACTATTCCACCGGCGCGCTGCAAGCGGCAGGTCGTTGCGCAACACGCGGCCAGAGCCGCTTCATCTCCCTACGTGCCTATCCCTGCCACCAAGTCAACACCCTGGAAGCGAATCAGCCTGGCAACTAAATGCAGAACAATGAGAAGCAGGCACTGAACGCAAAAACACGGCATCCGGCCTTTTGCAGCGGTAACAATATAAGGCTTATGAATCTGGTATTATTTGGCATGGTTTTATACATTCCCGCGATGACTCACAATACCTGACAGGCTATTTTATGGTTAACCTTAACACCGAGTTACAAATATTGATTGTTGGAGCGGGACGCGGCGGAAGCGCATTACTTGAGCTTTTCCTAAAAGAACCCTTAGTTAAGATAGCGGGCATTGCCGATGATAATGAAGACGCTGCCGGCTTAAAAATCGCCAGAGAACATGCCGTTCCTGTTTATCACGACGTCATGCAGGCCTTGGATAAGTGCCAACCGGACATTGTATTTAATTTAACCCACTGCGAACATATTACAGAAATCGCCTCTAAACGAGTTGGAAGCGGCAGCGTTATCGGCGGCCAGGAAGCTGAATTATTTTGGACGATTATTACCAAGCTGCAACAAACGCAAGACGACTTGCGCAGAAGCCAGGCGCGTTTGCACGCTGTTATTTACAATATCAGCGAAGGCATTATTTCAATCAACACCCAAGGTATCATCGAACATGCAAATCCCGCCGTTGAAACGGTTTTCGGTTATAAACCGGAAGAGTTACTTGGCTTAAATATCGGCATGCTACTCCCTAAACCTTACCGTAGCGAACATAGCCCTTATCTTGCCCATTACTTAAAAAACCGTAAAGGCGCAGCTACCAATCGTTATCGCGAGGTTACGGGCCTACACAAGCAAGGTCACGAGTTTCCGGTTGAGTTCAGTATCGCGGAAATGGAACTCCATGACACCAAATACTTTGTCGGCATTATCCGGGATATTACCGAACGCAAGGCGGCAGAAGAAAAAATGACCCGCTTGGCTCTGTTTGATCAATTAACGGGGCTGCCGAACCGCACCATGTTCTTTGAACGTTTAACGCTTGTGATAAAACAAGCACATCGCACGAAATTCCTGGCCGCCGTTTTATTTATCGACCTCGATGGCTTCAAGACAATTAATGATACCTTGGGACATGATGCAGGCGATTTACTGCTCAAAGAAGTCGGTAATCGATTAACAAGCTGTTTACGGGAGTCGGATACCGCTGCCAGAATGGGTGGCGATGAATTTGTGATTATTCTTACTAATATCAGCACGGCTAAAGATGCAACGATAATTGCAGCTAAGTTGATCGAAAAACTGAGTCAACCGGTCAAGTTAAAAGAAGAGTCTTGTTCTGTTAGCGCCAGTATCGGTATCGCTATTTTCCCCAATGATGGCAATGATACGGAAACATTGGTCAAAAAAGCGGATGAGGCCATGTATCAAGCAAAGTCGAACGGAAAAAACCAATTTTGGCCGACTGAGTCTTCCCTCTGAATTCAACCCTGAAAGCGGCAATTAGTTAACAAAATATACCTTATAAATCAATATATTATATTAATTTTGATGTTTTCGTGAAACGGTCAGTTGCTAAGGCCAAAAGCGCTAAATCAAAACAATGATAAGACAATCTGCTATCATTGCGCCCCTTAATTTATCCAATCCGCACAGGACAACCCATGTCAGAATTCAATAACGTCACTATCGTCAAAAAAGCCAATGTTTACTTCGGCGGCAATGTCAGCAGCCGGACTATCAAGTTCGCGGACGGTTCGTCAAAAACCCTGGGCTTCATGTTGCCCGGCGAATACACCTTCAACACCGCCGACCCTGAACTGATGGAAATCCTGGATGGCGAGTTGGAGGTGTTATTGCCCGGCGCAGAATGGCAAAGCATCAAAGGCGGAGAATCTTTCAACGTGCCTGCCAATGCGGCCTTCACGATGAACGTCAAAACACCTAGCGATTATTGCTGTTCATTCATCAAATAAGGTCATGGAAAAAGTCGCCATTTTTGTCGATGTGCAGAATATCTATTACACCACCAAGCAAAGTTACCGGCGGCATTTTAACTACGCTGCATTCTGGTCGCAGGCGACCGCGGGCAGAGAAGTGGTCGCAGCGTTTGCTTATGCCATCGATAAGGGCGACAGCAAGCAGCAGGGATTTCAACAAGTACTCAGGAATATCGGCTTTGAAGTCAAGCTAAAGCCTTACATCCAGCGTAGCGACGGTTCCGCGAAAGGCGATTGGGACGTGGGCATTACGCTGGATGCGATCGACTACGCGGCCAAGGTCGATGTGCTTATTTTGTTATCCGGCGACGGCGACTTCGATCTGCTATTGGACAAGGCTCGAAACGTGTACGGCGTAACGGCGGAAGTGTACGGCGTACCGGCCTTGACCGCGCCCTCGCTGATTAATTCGGCCGGCCGTTTTATAGCCATAGACGATAAGCTGTTACTGTAGAACACCCGAAGGCTAAAATCTGTTAGAATACGGCTTTATTTTTCAAGGCCGTAAGAACCGCTCAATGGCGCTTAAGTCAACCATCTATAAAGCCGACTGTCAGATTTCAGACATGGACAGGGGCTATTATCAATCGCATCATCTGACCATTGCCCTGCACCCTTCGGAAACCGAAGAGCGCATGATGACGCGTCTGTTGGCTTTTGTAATCAATGCCGATGAGCACCTGCAATTCACTAAAGGCCTAAGCACCGACGATGAACCCGAACTCTGGCAAAAAAGCCTGACCGACGACATTGAGCTGTGGATTGATGTCGGCATGCCCGATGACAAACGCATCCGCAAAGCCTCTAATCGAGCCGATAAAGTCATCATCTATACCTATGGCGGACGCAATAGCGTCTGGTGGAACCAGATTCAACATAAGCTGGAACGCTTTAAAAACCTGACGGTTATTAATTTGCCCAAGGAAGCGACCGATCAACTCGCACCGATGGTAAAGCGCACCATGCAACTGCAAATCAGCATTCAGGACGGACAGATTTGGGTCAGCGACGATCAAAACACGGCCACTATAATGCCTGAAACTTGGCTTAATTAATTTAAAAGCTTCACCACGAAGCCACGAAGTTCACGAAGAATATAATAAAAACTTCGTGTTCTTCGTGCCTTCGTGGTGAATTAATCAATTTAAACCTTTTATCCTTTAATCTTCGGAACAAAAACTTGATCTCTACAGCTAACATCACCATGCAGTTCGGGGCTAAACCCCTGTTTGAAAACGTCTCGGTCAAATTCGGCGACGGCAACCGTTACGGCCTGATCGGCGCAAACGGCTGCGGCAAATCGACCTTCATGAAAATTTTGAGCGGCGACCTGGAGCCCTCGGCGGGCAACGTCAGCATCAGCCCCAATGAGCGATTGGGTAACTTGCGCCAGGATCAATTCGCCTATGAAGACCAGCGCGTCCTCGACGTGGTGCTGATGGGCCACGCCGAGATGTGGGCGGCGATGTCCGAGCGCGACGCCATCTACGCCAATATGGAAGCCACCGAAGACGATTACATGCATGCCGCCGAGCTGGAATCGGTGTTCGCCGAATACAACGGTTATACCGCCGAAGCCAGGGCCGGCGAGCTATTGCTGGGCCTGGACATTCCGCTGGAACAGCATAACGGCCCGATGAGCGCCGTAGCGCCGGGCTGGAAGCTGCGCGTATTGCTGGCACAGGCCTTGTTTTCCAATCCCGACATCATGCTGCTCGATGAGCCGACCAACAACCTGGACATCAACACCATCCGCTGGCTTGAAGACATCCTGAACCAGCGCAATTGCACGATGATCATCATCTCGCATGACCGTCACTTTTTAAACAGCATCTGCACCCACATGGCCGACATGGACTACGGCGAGTTGCGCGTTTATCCGGGCAACTATGACGACTACATGATCGCGGTGACCGAAGTTCGCGAGCGCCTGCTGGCCGGAAACGCCAAGAAAAAAGCCCAGATTGCCGAACTGCAAACCTTCGTCAGCCGCTTCTCGGCGAATGCGTCCAAGGCCAAACAGGCCACCTCGCGCGCCAAACAACTGGATAAAATCAAACTGGATGAAGTCAAACCTTCCAGCCGGGTTAATCCATTTATCCGTTTCGACCAGACTAAAAAGCTGCACCGCTTGGCGCTGGAAATTGAGGGACTGACTAAAGGTTATGGCGAGCAACCCTTATTCAAAGACCTGAACCTGATGATTGCCGTCGGCGAGCGCGTTGCCGTCCTTGGCCCTAACGGTATCGGTAAATCGACTTTGCTGCGCACCCTGGTCGGCGATTTAACGCCGGATGCCGGTGCGGTTAAGTGGTCGGAAAACTCTGAAGTGGGTTATTTTGCCCAGGATCATGCCGAAGACTTTGCCGAAGACACCACGCTTATCGAGTGGATGGGCCAATGGCGCAAGGAATCGGACGACGACCAAGCCATACGCGGCACTTTGGGGCGATTATTGTTCAGTGCCGACGACATCAACAAATCCGTTAAAGTCATCTCCGGCGGAGAACAAGGCCGCATGCTGTTCGGCAAGCTGATTCTGCAAAAGAACAACATTATGGTGTTGGACGAGCCGACCAACCATTTGGACATGGAATCGATTGAATCGCTGAATACCGCGCTGGAAAATTATCCCGGCACCTTGATATTCGTCAGTCATGACCGGGAGTTTGTGTCGTCGCTGGCGACGCGGGTTATCGAATTAACGCCGACCGGCATTGTCGATTTCAACGGTAATTACGAAGATTATTTAAGCAGTCAGGCGTAGGGCGGCAAATTATCTAGGCTGGGTTGAAACGATAGCGTAAACCCAGCGATTAGCCTAAGTCTGGAATAAAAAAAATACAAAAAAATCAAAAGATTATCACCACGAAGGACACGAAGCGTTTATTTCTTCGTGTCCTTCGTGGTGAATAAAATGCCTTAACGTTCATCACTTAAGGTATTACCTACCAAATCGGCGACGGCCCTGTTCGCCACGCCGACTACCTTGATATTGTTTTTAACAAAGCCGGTATAATTTTCGTGCAAATGGCCGTGAAAGATGTTTTTTACGCCCATCGCGGCAGCCAGCTCGCCAATCACGTCAAAGCCGTGCCGATGGGATCCCGGCGCTTCGTGGGTCACCAAAATATCCGCTTTCAGCGTCTTTAACGCCTCAAACTCATCATGCCAAATCGCCCCCTGGTATTTTAACGACATGGCCGCATGCCTTAGATTAACCGGCTGGCTATACAAATAATGCTGTTTGTCCCGCCATTTAGGCGGCTGCGGCGGATACCAGACCCGGCCAAGAAAAATCCCTCCTAAACCGGCAATTCTCAGTCCCGCTATTTCCGTGACTTTCAAATGCAAACCGTTATCAGCCAAGGCCGAATGAAACAAATTTTTATATTTGTCGGGCGTTTCAAAATCATGATTCCCTGCAATCCACCAGATTTGAGTTAAGCCGACGATATCCTGCAAACAACTTTCCAAAGGTATTTCCAAGTCGTAATCGCCCAGCAACACCACCGCTTCGGGTTTATATTCATGCACTGCCGCTATCAGCGGCCCGAAATCTCCATGCGGATCGCCTGCAAATAAAATCTTGTTCTTTGGGTTCAAATTGTTACTCCTGTTAACTGGAACCTGACACTCATGCTGAAAATAACAACGTTCTATTTTCGTTGCTCCGCGCGGGCTTAAAATTTCTCTCGATTATAGACAAAAGTCGCCTTGATTAATATCAAGCTGTTAAATGCGGGGTGAGTTGACAAACCAAAACCACGAAGACAGAAACGACTTGGACAGATATTTTCCCCTCCAATATCTGTATTCCCACTTCGAAGCGCTCATTGTTGTGCATGAGTATTTCTAAAGCATGTCATCCCGGCAGAAAGACGTGTAGCTCAGGCACTTGTGTATAACAAGGAGCGCCGGAGCGTGGAAATGGTGCGTCTTGCTTTTCTTCGTGTCCTTCGTGTCTTCGTGGTGAATACAGAATATGCGGACTTTCCGACCTCATCCTCTGCGCCAGTCGTGATAACGCGCGACGCACCACAACAAGCCTTTCGGCGCATGGTTGCGCTTCCAGACTCCGGCGACATATTTATTGGCCTCGCTCAAGGTTGGATAAATATGGATGGAGCCCAATAACTTATTCAGGCCGATATTGTGCTTCATCGCCAGCACGAACTCGGCGATCAAATCACCGGCCTGTTCGCCAACGATAGTCACGCCGAGAATCCGGTCCGTACCCGGCGCAGTTAATACTTTAACAAAGCCGTGCGCTACGCCGTCGGCAATCGCACGATCAAGATCGTCAAGATGATAGGTGCTGACTTCACAGGCGATGCCTTTTGCTTTCGCCTCCTGCTCATTAAGCCCGACCCGCGCAACTTCAGGATCGGTAAAGGTAGCCCAGGGAATCACCGCGTAATCGGTGCGAAACTTTATGAAGCTACCGAACAATGCATTCACCGTCGCATACCAGGCCTGATGGGCGGCGACATGGGTAAATTGAAACGGGCCGGATACATCGCCGCAGGCAAAAATGTTCGGGTAATTGGTCTGCTGGAATTCGTTAATTTCAATGGTGCGGTCGGGCGAGGTTTCAACACCCAACTGCTCAAGGCCATATCCCTGGATATTGGCAACCCGGCCGATAGCCAGCAATACCTGATCGAAGGGAATGCGCAGCTCTTTGCCGTCATGCTCGACAAGCAGGATTTTTTCACCGTTTTCGACAATAAAGCCTTTGGCGGTATGGCCGACCAGTACATGAATACCTTCCTGGCGGAACTTCGCCATGATAGCCTCGGAGACTTCGGCGTCTTCCCGAATCAATAAACGCGGCAACATTTCGATTTGAGTCACCTGACTGCCTAAACGGGCAAAGCTTTGCGCCAATTCGCAACCGATAGGCCCGCCGCCAAGCACGACCAACCGTCCGGGCAATTCTCGCAACGCCCAAATCGTATCGGAGGTTAGATAATCGACGCTCTCAATACCGGCAATCGGCGGCACAAAAGGATGCGAACCGGCGGCAACAACGATGGCGCGGGTGGTGATAATGCGGGTTGCTCCCGCCGTTGTCACCAGCACTTCCCAGGGCGAAACAATCTTCGCTTCACCTTCGATCACTTCAACGCCAAGCTCTGTGTAACGTTGCACGGAATCATGCGGCTCGACGCTGAGAATAACCGCCTGCACCCGGTTCATGACCGCGGCGAAATCCGCTTCGACGTCGGTTTTTTTGATGCCAAAATCGGCGGACCTGCGCATTTGGGCCAACAGTCTGGCCGAGCGGATCAAGGCTTTGGACGGTACGCAACCGGTATTCAGGCAATCGCCGCCCATTTTGTGTTTTTCAATCAAGGCGACTTTGGCTTTGACAGCTGCGGCGATGTAGGCGGTCACCAAGCCGCCGGAACCTGCGCCTATCACCACGATATTATTGTCAAAGTGCGATGGCTTTGGCCATTGTGCATAAATCTTGTTTGCCTTGATAGCTTCGACGATTTTATTGGTCAGCAACGGAAAAACACCCAATAAAACAAAAGAGCCGATCAATCCGGGCGATAAAATACCCGACAACGATTCCAGCTTAGCCAGCTGGGTCCCCGCATTTACATAAACCACGGTGCCGGCCAACATGCCAATCTGGCTGATCCAATAGAATGTTTGCGTTTTCAGGGTCGTTAAGCCCATAACCAGGTTAATGACAAAGAAAGGGAAAACCGGCACCAATCTCAAGGTAAACAGATACAGCGCGCCATCCCTGTCCATGCCTTTATTGATCATATTCAGGCGATCGCCGAAACGGGCTTTAACCGCATCGCGAAACAAAAATCGCGCCGCCAGAAAAGCCAGCGTTGCACCGATAGTGGAGGCAAACGAGACAATCAGCGTTCCCCACAGCAGACCGAAAACAGCGCCGCCGGCCAGCGTAAGAATTGCGGCGCCCGGTAAAGATAACCCGGTGACCGCGATATAAACCAACGCATAAATAACAATCGCCGGACCGGGATGGTCGCTGCGATAAGTTTCGATAGCCGCTTGCCGGGCTTTCAGTGTTTCGAGCGTTAAATAGTCTTGCAGATCAAAAACAAAAAACGCCGCAATCAGAGCGATGATGACAGCTAACAATGCCCAACGTGAAAAATTCATAATATTCTCCTTGCCGATTAGAGAGCATGTTAGCAGGAATTTACCATAGTCCTGTTTTATCTGTAGCAGCCAAAAAATAAGCCATGAATTTGCTACCAAATAGGCACTCTCCTGGCCGAAACAACGCAGGAGAGTGCATTCAAGAGATAAAATTTAATCCGCCAAGCGTTTGGCAATGCGGTAGTAAGTATCTTTAAGTTCTTCGCCGACTATTTTGGCTTTGGCTATAAACTCTTCGGAGGTCTCCACCGATTCGTCCGCTATTTCAGCGGCCTTGATTTTTAAACGGCCCCATTCTTTTTCGGCTTCTTCAAACTCTTGCTTGGCTTCCATCGACGCCAGATGCAGTTTTAAATTGATTTCATCGCGCTCTACCTGCAACTTATCTAATAACTTCTCAAAATCTTCTTTAATTGGCATGACACACCTCGTTTTATTATTCATCAATTAACTTAAAAATCAGTTGATATTGCATAACCGTTTGCAGCATAGAGAAACCGAAGCCTTCAATCAATAAGTAGTACCACCAACCAGGACCTATGGCTAACACGCCGAGTACCTTGCGCTACCTAGGTTCCAGGCGCTTTTTTACGGTTGTTTTTAATAGAATTGTAAAAATTAACTGTTATAGTATTACGCTATGCATTCGCCCGAAAAACCTGCCCATTAACAGAAATATTTTATGACTCACGAGCTTTTATTATTACGGCATGCCAAGTCGGACTGGGCGGTTGATATGGATGATTTTTCCCGCCCCTTAAAAAAACGCGGCCGACGCGCTTCGAAGCAGGTAGGGCGTTGGTTGCGCGAGCACCATTTGATACCCGACACCATACTCAGCTCTCCGGCGATACGCGCCCTGACTACAGCGCAACGGGTTTGCCGCCAATTAGACATAGATGAGTCGGCCATCGTTTGCGAGTCGCGCATTTATGAAGCGGATGCTTTAACCTTATTGTCGGTGTTGCAAAACAGCGGTCATGGAAAACGGGTGCTGTTGGTCGGGCATAATCCCGGTCTGGAAGACTTGTTGTTAAAATTAATTCCTCATTCGGTTCCGTTATCGGCTAACGGAAAATGTTTGTCTACCGCCGCTTTAGCCCTGCTCGCGTTTAAAGGCGACTGGACTCAGCTTAGCGAAGGCAGCGCCAAATTAATCACCCTGATTCGCCCGGATAGCTTGCCTGAATAACAAAAAATAGGAATACATTAATGTTAAGACTATTCACTATTGACCGGGGCCGACTCAAAGAGCAAACACCGCCTGAAGATCAGATCAAGCAAGCTGTCGCTAAAGCCGCCTGGATTGATGCGCACGATCCCAGCGACACTGAGCGCGCTCAGTTGCAAGCATTTTTGCGCACCACGCTACCGGAATCGGATGACGTCGAAGAAATCGAGTCTTCGGCGCGCTACTTTACCGATACCACCGGCGTCCATGTGCGCTCTTTGTTTCTTTCGCAAAGCGAGGGCCGACACAGTACCGCGACCGTCGCCTTCATTTTGCAAAATGACCGCTTAATTACCTTGCGCGAAGGTGCATTGGCGGATTTCCGCCTGCTGCGGATGCGCGCCCGGCACGGGCAGATAGAAGCGCATTCCCCGCAGGAATTGCTGGTGATTATGTTCGAGCAAAAAGTGGAAAACCTCGCCGATGCGCTGGAAGACATTCATCGTAAACTGGAGGATGTCAGTTATCTGGTGCTGGAAGAAATAGACTCGGATCTTGAAAATGCCATTGACCAACTGGCCAAACTGGAAGACAGCAACGGCAAGATTCGGCTCTGCCTGATGGATACGCAGCGTTCCATATCCTTTCTGCAACGGCATTTGCGCAATCATCCCGAACTACAGGAAACTGCGCGGGAGATCATGCGCGACGTAGAAACATTGATGTCCCACACCACCTTCCTGTTCGATAAAATCAATTTCTTGATGGACTCGACTCAAGGCTTTATCAACATTACCCAAAACAAGATTATTAAAATCTTTTCCATTGCTGCCGTGGTATTTCTACCGCCCACGCTGGTGGCCAGCATTTACGGCATGAATTTCCAAAACATGCCGGAGCTCAACTTGCAGTTGGGTTATCCCGGCGCACTGTGTCTAATGCTGCTGTCGGGAATTGCGCCTTATTGGTTTTTTAAACGAAAAGGCTGGCTGTAAGGTTACGCCGGTTAAACAGCACGGCACTCGGGCATGCCGTGTTAACCTAATCGGGATAAATTCCTTGCTCGTCACGGCGCCGTTCGGCGGTATCGCCCCGACCTTAGCGTTTAAAGTATTTTTATCAATGGTGCGGATAAATTCCAGCCGCCGCTTTTTCTCAAGCCGACGCATAATATGGACCCACATTAGCATTGCTATTAAGATCAGGCATTGGCTTAACTTGAATGAAATGTTAAGGAACATGCAAAAGAATATCCTGAGCAAGTTTCCAACAGCCGGGGTGCAGGTTCCGCCTGCAAACGTAAGAAAGCCCTGCTTTAGCAATCCATTCTTAGTAAAACAGCGAAGGTGCCGATGAAAAAGATACTGGTAACAGGCGCAGCCGGGCAACTCGGCTCGGAATTAACGACAACCTTGCGCAATAAATACGGCGTCGAAAATGTATTGGCTGCCGATAAAAAACCGGCCGTGAACGAACCGGGACCGTTTTACAGTCTGGATGTGCGCGATGCATCGGCAATCAGTCATATCGTCGAAACCAATAACATCGATACGATTTTTCATCTCGCCGCATTGCTTTCCGCTGTAGCGGAACAAAAACCGCAGCAGGCCTGGGACGTCAATATGAACGGTCTAATCAATGTGCTGGAGGTTTCCAGAATGCACCAATGTGCGCTGTTCTTCCCCAGTTCCATAGCGGCCTTCGGCACAGAAACCCCGTCGATGGATACGCCGCAGGATACTATCCAGCGGCCGACGACCCTGTACGGCATCACCAAAGTTTCAGGCGAATTGCTTTGCGATTATTATTACCGTCGTTTTGGCGTCGATGCCCGTGGCTTACGGTATCCGGGGCTTATTTCCAGTAAAACCCCGCCCGGCGGCGGCACCACCGATTATGCGGTGGATATTTTTTATGCGGCGATTAAATCGCAACATTATGAGTGTTTCCTTCAGGCCGATACCCAACTGGATATGATGTATATGCCCGACGCTATCGATGCGGCGCTTACCTTGATGACAGCGGACGGCAGTCGGCTAAAACACAGAAACGCCTTTAATGTGACAGCCATGAGTTTTACCCCGCGGCAGTTATCGGAGGAAATACAAAAACACCTTCCCGGATTCACCATTGCTTACCGCGCGGATCCATTGCGCCAGGCAATTGCCGATTCCTGGCCCAGGCATATGAACGATAGCGCGGCCCGAATCGAATGGGGCTGGCGGGCTCAATTCGATTTGCAGGGAATGGTCAAGGACATGTTGGAGAAGATTGCGCTTCATTAGCCAAATAATACACTTAGAAAAAACTAATTTATCCACGAAAAACACGAAAATATCCAAGGCGATGCCAAGCTGTAGATCGTTACCCAAAGGGTGACAACAAACCGGTCTATTTCGTGTCCGTGGGCAATAGCCGCTTTAGAATAACCGGAGATATTTATGTCACTGAAAAAACTGGAACCGCTGCTCAACGACCAATTAACCCAATTGCAACAACAAGGCATATGCAAGGGTAATGAAAAAGTCATTAGCGGCATGAAAGCAGCCATCGACGGTTTCGGTCCCCGGTATTTTCTCGAAGGATACGGGAACAGGGCTTTTTTGCGCATGAATTCCAATTCCTATCTCGGACTTGCCATGCATCCGCTGGTTATCAAGGCCGAAACTGAGGCCGCTGAAAAATTCGGCGTCGGCCCCGGAGCGGTCCGCTTTATCAGCGGCACTTACCGGCCGCATATCGAGCTGGAACAAAAATTGGCCGAATTTCATGGCCGCGAATCGGCAATGCTGTTCAGTTCCGCTTATACGACGATGACCGGCGTATTGCCGCAGTTTATTTCCGAAGACACCTTAATCGTCAGCGATGCGCTGAATCATAACTGCATTATCAATGCGATACGCTTATCGCATCCCGCCGGCAAAGAAATTTATGCGCATGCCGACCTTAATGCCCTGGACAACATTCTTCAAGCTTACAAAGGCCGGGTCAAGCGCGTTTGCCTGGTTACCGACGGAATTTTCAGCATGCGCGGCGATTACGCACATCTCGGTAACATAAACGCCTGTTGCAAACGGCATGAAGATGCGTATGAACAAGGGATTATCAGCATTGTCGATGACTCTCACGGCGTTGGCGCCTTTGGGCAGACCGGCCGAGGCATCGAAGAATATACACAGGGTAAGGCGGATATTTTAATTGCTACGCTCGGCAAAGCCTTTGGCGTTAATGGCGGTTATGTCGTTTCCAGTTCGGCAGCGATTAATTATTTACGAGAAACCTCGCCGTTTTATATTTATTCGAATCCGATTACGCCCGCTGAAGCGGCCGCGGCCTGCGCCGCGTTAGACCTTGTCAGCAGTGCCGAAGGCTTGGGTTTGCTGGACAAATTACAGGCATTTAGCGTCCGTCTTAGAATAGGACTTGAACAACAGGGCTTTGAAACCTTACAGGGAGAACACCCTATCGTACCCCTGCTGATCAGGAATACAGAAAAAACATCGGCGTTGGTCGCGCATTTACTGGCGAATAATATTCTGGTTACCGGTCTGAATTACCCCGTTGTCCCTCAAGGCGAACAGGAAATCAGGTTACAGGTTTCTGCCGAACATACCGAAAAAGATTTAGACTATTTATTGGCCACGCTGGCTAGTTTTAAGCCATAGCCGAACCCTCCCGATAGCTGATGATTTACCTAAACTCGCCGGTAAATCATTATCTTGAACCCGCCCAAGCCACTCTCCGGTGCAATTTATCGAGTATTCGCACAAAAAAGATGCGCGTATTGAAAACCCAAACACTCATTAATTTAATGCTGCGCCTTATAACGCATTGTAATTATTTATAAATACATAAAAAAAACGCCAATATAAATTTTTGGTACAACGTTTGCTTTTTACATTCATGTCGGTCAGAAATCAGTATTTTTAGATTTCCTTTATATGTCTTGAAATCTTAAAACGGCCTTTCATTTCTTTGTCACAAATAAGTTTTAATCTGTATCGAAAATCAAAACACGTTCAATCGAAAAATTTATGCTTTTTAGACGTTTTTTCTAGGAGAATAACCATGAGTCTACTCTATTTTATCCAACAAGAACTCTACACAGTATGGTTTGAAGCGACCAATCCACTGTTTCCGGCCAGCTCTGCAAATGACGTTATTTATACCGATCAGTTTAACTATTACCAATCACTCAAAGGCAAGGTCATCGATACCCATAGCGGCGAGTCACTATTTCAGCAAAACCGCTAGCGCCCGCGACAACTAAAGCGCAACAGCCACGACATCCATCTGAAGCATCTGTTTCGGCTTGGTTTCCCGGCAAGAAATTGAAAAACCATTTACATCCCCCCAAAAACCGGGTCCCGCGTTAAAGCGGGATCCGGATCGCAACCAAACGCCAGCCTCTTTGCATAATGATATTTAAGGATAAGCACGCTTAAAAAATAGACTTTAGATACGGCTTAGCAATGAGCATCCCCTGCTTTCGTCGTTCTACAACATCCCAACGAGCAAACATCACAATTCCCAGTACGCTTGGACTCTCCCTATCGGGTTATAAAATTAAGTGCATATCAGGTATTTGTACCTATTGTCTGCTGGGTTTACGACCTGATAAATTAATCGAAAGTTGTATAACTTTTAGATTCAGCCCATTAGTAATCGCCCGTTATCAATACCTTACAACAATCACAACAAAGGCTAACTTTTATGAATATCACTAAAAATACAGCGCTAAGTTTATTATTGACCTTCTCTTTAGGCTCAACCAGTGCTATCGCTTACGCAGAAACAGCAGCCAAAAGTTCCGTTAACAGCCCAAACGAAACCATTATGCATATTGAAAAAGCTAAAGTCGAAATCACCCATCGAGATTTCATGCCGCCCAGCGAACATTTAAAAGCGGCGCGTAAGGCTTCCGAGAAAGTAACGGGAAATCCGGACATCGTCAAACAGGCCAATGCATGCCTGATTCAGGCGCAAATCAAAGCAAACCAGTTTGATATAAAAGGCGCTACGGACGAGTTGAATAAGACGCTGGAGCTATATAAATCACTTAAATCGGAATAGCCGCCTGTCCATGTCTAACTATGTTGCCTGTGAGACCTAACGTCTGAATTAACAGGCCTTGCGCGGCTTTATGCGCAAGGTCCGGTGGAATGATGGGTTGGACTTCGCGACTGATGTCACTGCGATCGGCGTTCGAGGTCAATTTCACACAATCTCGGTTTGGCGGCACTCGAACTTGTAAGTAGCCAATTCAGTATGCGACGACACGATCTTGATGGTCCAAACACCGATATCCGTAACTACGAAGTCGATAAGCCGATAGAACGATGCACGTGGCGTTGATCCTGGATTGATCGGCACTCCAATATCGCAAGATTGTGTCTGAGCGATTGCCCCGTGAGGATTGAAGAGTTGGATTTCAAATCGCAGCAGTGTGTCGGGAGCAACGGTACCCAGCTCCAGCACGACGACCACATTGATTCTGACCTGATGGTGCAACGAGGGGACGGGCAAGTACGACCATGCGCCCCCAAGGACATTGAATAGGTCATAAAGCGACACAGCATTTGCTGTAAAGACGCTGGAAACTCGTAGACCATTTGCAAGATCGTCAGTATCAGCGGGGCGTCCTACGAAGGCTATGGCTCCGGCGCCGCCTCCGCCGCCCCCTGGCGCTTTCCCATCTTTGCCATTGAGGTCCAATTGCGCATTGGGGGGGAGACGGGTGCTACCGACGATTGTCAGAATTCCGCCTCCTCCACCCCCACCACCAAAACCGCCACCTTCTCCCCCTACTCGAAATACGGCGTTCGTGAAGTCCATATGGACTGAACCTGCATCGTAGCGCGTTGCCGTCGCAAGCAGAGCGGAGAGCAGTTCTTCAGTGAGTGGAGCAGTCGGTGCCGGCAAGGAACGGGCGGTTTGCTCGTGCGCCTGTTTCAATTCCTTAAGGTGGGCCGCGGTGTACGTGCTTTGGTTCTCAGGGGCGTCAATCAGTTTGTGATGAACACCGCACATAAGAAGAAGATTGTCGAAGCCGTGTCGCTCTTCGTCCGTCTGGCCTGAGTCAAAGCGTGGGCCATTCTCCCGCTGCGCGTGAATATGGCATATCTCGGCGAGAATCGTGTTCGAGTTCGAATCGATGACAGTGGTGTTACACCCCGGAAAGGCGCAACGATTCATAGAAACGGCGAAAAGTCGACGAACGGTTGTATCGCGCGGAGCGTTCAGAGTCATATCGGCTTAGATAGAGCGGCGACGATTGCGCGACGCCCAACGTAGAAGTAACCGGCCTGCGCGGCTTTTTGCGCAGGTCCGGTTGACTGCCGGGTTATGGCTACATTGATAGGCGGAAGTATTCAATTTTCTGTCCCAATATTTCCTCAGGTGGTCGACCATCTGACTTGGCAACGAGCATCGCTTTGATATCTTCGTCATCTAGCACCAAGATCAATTTTCGATGAACCAGCCATTGCTCTCTCAGCGTATGTTCACAACCAGATGCATCGCCACCCTTGCGAGATATGATTAATCCAAAGAGACCAGCCCCATGGGGTTTTAAGTAGTTGGCGATTTGCAAGACCTCAGATTTCTTAACTTTTCTTGTGTAGTTTTTGGCATCGATCACAACGTAATCAGCTTCGTATTTATCTCGTAAAAAAGACCAAAATCCTTTGTCCGTATAGTTTGGCATGATGAAGTCACGCCGATTGGCTTGCGACTTGTCAGATAGCTCCGGAATTGGCTTCCCAAGGGGTGGTGTGAAAAGGCATTCAAGAATTTCTCCAACGAGGCTCTGATACACATAGCAATCAGCCTTCCCTGGGTTACAGGAAGACAGAGAGTTAAGTAACTCTTGCTCTCGCGTGAGCTTCTTTGTCGGGCGAGAAATCCGCGCAAGAAGCAATGCCTTGTAATAGCTTGGGTATGCTTCTTGTATCTGCTTAGAAAAATGGCTTGCAATGTATTGAAGATCCCACGCTTCAATGCTCGCCGCGCTAAGCGCCGATAAATCTGTTGCCCTCAAGGTTGCTGGAATGGCAAGAACCATTCTGCAATCCCCATAACTAGATTTGTATTTCTCTAGTTGCGAAATCACATTGTGAATATGAACTGAAGTTAGCGCTAGATAGGTTTTACACTCGATCAGCAATACTTCTTTTACATCCTTTACTTGCCGGCTAACAAGAAGGTCAGCCCTATATCGAGTTTCGCGACCTAGAAGCGTTTCCTGTTGTACATCACTAAAATTGGGATGGTTTTTCAGGAGTTCAGTAAGAAAACTTACGAATTCATATTCACGTGGTTGGCGATCAAATGTTAGATGGCAATTTGGGCAAAGAATTGTCAAATTGTCTTCAGATGATTCACCACCGCTAGAGATGGGAACAAGATGAGCAAGCTCAAGAGGCACCACGTCATCTTTAACGCCACACGCAACGCAAGCGTGATCGTATTTCTCAAGCAGTTTTTTTCGGAGCGCTGCCGAATTCCTGTGGGTTGATTTCACTCTTGTTGCCTTCTCGATGCTCATTCGATGTTCGCGCTTTGTAGCCCATCAAGGTAGGACAGCCAGTTGCCCGACTGCCCCCTTACAAATCCCGGCGTGCGGAATTACCGCACCGGGCTTTTCAACGTTGTTCGCTTCGCACACAGCATATAGATACTTAGAAATCATGACAAATACGGGGTTTGAGTCTGAGGTATCCCCACAAATTATTCTTTCTCCAATTTTTCAAAATAGCCGACTAACAGCGCTTGCGCTAATTCTAAATAATCGTCCGGCACTTCAAACACGACATAACGACAGGCGATTTTACCGAGAAAAATCACCGAATACGGCGAACGTTTTGTGCCGCTATTCACCTTGATCTGCCGTTCGGTAGCAGAGCCTTTTAAGCTGAGGCCAACCAACCAAAGTGCAAAAATGATCAGTGCGGCGATCAGCAACAGGATTGCCCTGCGGTCGGCTTTAATTCTGGTTTCACGGGTTAAATCCAAGCCATAACGGGTACTTTTGGTGTCGCGGAAACCTTCCTCGATTTGCATCCGAGCCCGGTAATAATTCACCACACGAATTGCCGAATAGGCTTTAAGGGACGGTGATACGACCAACAACCACGGTTCTTTTTCGCGTTTGGCCTGCTGCCGACTCTGCTTGGATTTGGCGGGCTGCTTATGAGCCGTCAACTGTTTGCGGCCTTTTGCGGGACGGTAAAAACTCACCAGCTGCCCAGACAACGGATTGCTGCGCACCCAGAGCGCCGATCCTAACAACTTGGCTTTGCGAGTGGCTTTAGCATACAGCCGTTTTGCCGCCTGCCATTGGTCGGGACAATCGGCAAAGGCGATAAAATCCCGATTGCGAATCCGTCCCAGCCAATGCCAGCCCAAGTGTTCCACTTCGCGAAAGAAGGGGGCTCGAAACCCGGAATCTGCAACCACAATAGGAGTGACATGGGCTGGAAGCAGTTGTTGCAAGGTCGACAAAAATTGATGTTGCACTCGGCGGTTCCCCAGTTTCTTATCGGGATGAACTTCCTCGTATAAAGTTATAGTGCGCCCTCCCACAGGAAGAGCAGCACGCAAAAGCTGCTGGCTTTGATCGTCAGTCAGTGGTGACCAGTCTATTATAATCAGAGGCAAGGGAAGAGATTTCAGTAAAAATCCGGTGATGGTTCCGTATAACGCCAAGCGATCAGACTTGAAGTGAGAATTCCCAACTAACCGATCCAAGCGCTTGATTTTATGTTTGATAAACGCAGCTCCGGAAACCGCCCGTCCCAGCGCCGTAATGGATACAGAGGCACCCGTTAGACCAGCCCCGACCGCAGCCATTAACGCATTGAGGCGTGCGCCATGAAGGTTGGGGAGTGATTGTTTTAACAAGGAACGCAGGGGGTTAATGAGCGACATAAGAATCTCCCGCTGATGCATTCTTGGGGAAGAAAATCGTATTTTAGCGCCACCGAGGGGTTTAGTGGCGCTAAATACCACAGATCATTTTGTTTTATATCGATATTTTCTGGGGATACCTCAGGGTTTGAGTAGTTTAAAATCATCGATCAGGGCTATGAAGCCTGTCCAGTTGTAGCTGTGCCTCTGACTACGCCGATTAAGCCACTTAAACAAAATACGTTTAATGTCTTGCAGGTAGTCATTCAGGCTTTCATAGTTTCCACGAAGTCCGTAATAATTCCAGTACCCTCTCAGCTTTTGATTCAGTTTGGTAAATAATACCGGTTTACGCAAGCCCCGACTTTCTTGGCACCATGCTTTGAAATTGGCTAGGGCTGCCCGAAATTTCTTACAGTCAGTCCGCCGTTTCAGCACTGTCTTGCCAAATCGGCTGCGTCCCCAATAAAATTCACGTAAACCAACGGGGTCAAAACCAACGGGGTCACCAACGGGGTCAGGGTCACCAACGGGGTCAGGTCACCAACGGGGTCAAGGTCACCAACGGGGTCAGCACCAACGGGGTCAAGCACCAACGGGGTCACACCAACGGGGTCAGGTCTTGCAAGATCATGTTAAAGGTTTTTTTGAATCATACTCTTTGACTGCACGGCTGACGGTCGTGTAATGAACGCCGAATTTATCGGCAATCGCCTTCATTGAATAATCCCCGCTCAGATAAGCCAACGCCATCCCCAAGCGCGAGTTTTCCCCATGTTCCTCCCGGTAGCCGTCCAGCGACTTAGCAGGCAGTCGTCGCTGCATACGCGGAATCTCATCTAGCGATTGTTCGGAGGAAACTGCCGCATGCATACTCGCAACAAACCCCTCGCTGCCAAGAAAAACCTGATTGCGAAGGTCTGCCCATAGACTTGGTAACCCGACTCCGGCGCGCACAAAATCCATATATTTCTCCCGCGCCCTCTCACGTTGCTGATCGAATTGCCCCAGCAGCCAATCTGTTTGCAACCAAACCGGAGTAGGAACCGCACCGATCATGGCAGGGTAACTGCTCCACGGCCAGTCGCCGATCTCATTGATCATGCCTGCGCGCAACGGGTTGAGTACCACGTATCGCGCCAGCTCCAGCAGATAGCTATCCTTCTCAATCAGAATGGATTTGTATCGCCCCTGAAACACATGCCCAACCCGCCCGTGAGCTCGGTTGATAGATTGGGTGTAGACACCATTGAGCTGGCGCATGCCTTGAGCAAGGTTACCTTCTGGAGTCTCCACCACCACATGATAATGGTTGGTCATCTGGCAGTACGCATGGCAGCACCAATTAAAGCGTTCACACACTTGACCAAGCAAAACCAACCACGCTTCGCGGTCGGCATCGGAAAAATAGATGTCCTCGCGTCGGTCGCCGCGCGAGGTAACGTGGTACAACCCACCAGATAGTTCAATGCGTAAGGGTCTTGACATGAGGAGAATATAACATACCAATATCTCTTTGCAAGACCTGACCCCGTCTTTTTCTGCGGAAAAGACCCGCATCGGCGATTGGGAAATTGATACCGTGATAGGCAAGAACCATCAAGGCGCCTTGGTGACGATAGTGGATCGGTTTTCCAAATTTACCCTGATAAAAAAGGTGGACAGCAAACAGGCAGAAGTTGTTACAGAGGCTACTATTTTATTGCTACAGCCCTATCTGGATAAGACATTAACGATTACCGCAGATAACGGCAAGGAGTTTGCCGGGCACGAAAAAATGAAGGAGCGGCTGAATGCTGATGTGTATTTCGCTCATCCTTATAGCTCCTGGGAGCGAGGCTTAAACGAAAATACCAATGGCTTGATTAGACAATATTTTACCAAGGGGAGCAGTTTTGAGAACATAACCGATGACGATGTTGAGGCAGTCATGCATAAGCTCAATCATCGCCCTCGAAAAACGCTCAATTTTAAAACACCGCATGAGGTATTCTTTCCTGAAAAAGAGAGGGATGCCGCATGATTACTAGGATTGCACTTCGGAGTTGAATCCGCCCTTTTTATGGACATCATGGACAATGCGTAACATCCTTTGTTTATATGAATGCAATGCATCAAATAAAGAAACAATCCATCTACTCCTGGTATTATTGTCAACAATAGAGACCTTTACTATAGTTAAATCGTAGTTTAGAAAACCTTCCAACTCTATACGAGGATTTACTCATGAACGATTTTTACAAAGACATTTTAACCGGGACGATATTTATCATCGGTCTACTGGGATTTATTTCCGGCGAATTTATCATCTCATCCACCCTATTCGCCGCTGCGGCTATTGCCAGTAACATTAACCTAAACCGCAAAAGAGGTAAGGCCGGACAATTATCATGCGAATGACTTTAACCAAGCAACCTGAAGGCTTTCAAGGCTTAACAGCCTTGAAAGCCTTTTATACTTGCCTTGCTGGACGCATCGCTTCAAGCCACTGACCCCGAACATCCCCCACCGTCACAGCCTCAGACCTCACCGAAACTAAAATCAGTTTTTTCACACACCCATTGAAATAGCATTAGAGCCGCTTGCGTGCCGGCTTCAGCCTCTCTACCAACGGACAGCAGCCATCAGGTCGCGATAGCAATAACCATTCATAACCGCTCCGCACGCGCCGGGTCATCCATACCGCATATTGCCCCAACCAACGTAAGCGTCCAACCGGTACACATCATCAGTCCGTTACCGATATGCTTTAATCCAGGTCGCCGAAAGGCAGCAGTTCGTCGATGCGGCGATTGGGCCAGGTAGGAAGCTTTTCCAGGGCGTCTTTTAACCATGCAGCTGGATCGAGGCCGTTGAGTTTGGCGGTGCCGAGCAAGGTTTGTATGACGGCCGCACGTTGCCCGGCGCGCTCTGATCCGGCGAACAGCCAGTTCTTTTTACCCAAAGCAATCGGCCGAATGCTGTTTTCGACGGAGTTGTTGTCGATGGGCAGATCGCCGGTTTCGGCGTAGCGTGTTAAAGCGACCCAGCGTTTCAAGCTGTAGTCGATGGCTTTGGCGGTCGCACTGCCTGGGGCAATGCGCAAACGGGTTTGTTGTAACCAGTCGTGCAAGGCTACCAATGCCGGCAGGCTTTTTTCGGCGCGCAGGCGTTGGCGCTCGTCGGCTGTCATCTCCCGACCTTCGGCTTCGATGGTGTACAGCACGGCAATGCGGTTCAAGGCTTCTTGGGCGATCTGACTCTGACTGGCCTGGAACAGGTCGAAGAACTTCCGGCGGGCGTGCGCCCAACAGGCCAATTCGACGCAAGGCTTAAGCGGACGTTGCGAGTCGGGATGCGCGCGAGCTGCCGCAAACAGGACTTTGTAGCCGCCGTAGTCATCGACCACGAGCTGACCTTGCCAGTCTTGTAGAAACGCTTGCGCATGCCGGCCACCGCGACCGGCTTGATAGTCGAAGACGAGGATTTTCGGCCCCGGCTGCAGGTCGTTGCTGCGATAGGCCCACAAATAGGCTTTCTTGGTTTTACCCTTGCCGGGATCGAGTTGCGGCACCGGCGTCTCGTCGGCGTGCAAGCTATCCCTCTGCAATAAATGCCAAGCCAAGCGGTCGGCTAACGGCGCTAAAGCGACACCGAGGCGCCCCACCCAGTCGGCCAGCGTGGAACGGGACAGGATGACGCCGTCGCGAGCAGCGATTTGTTCCAGCCGGTACAACGGTAGATGATCCAGGTATTTTCCGATCAGCACCCAAGTCAATAAACCGACAGCGGCCATGCCGCCATCGATCACCGCTGGCGGAATCGGTGCGGCAATGATGGTTTCGCAAGCTCGGCAGGCATACTGTGGACGAATATGGCGATGCACGAAAAACTTAGCGGGTTCGACATCCAATTGCTCGCTAACATCTTCGCCGATCTTGACCAAATATCGCCCGCATTGGCCGCAGGTGCAGGACTCGGGTTCGTGACGATGTTCGATGCGCGGTAAATGGTCAGGTAAGGGTTGACGTCCGGCACGTGGACGTTTTGGGCGAGCCATGGTTTCACAAGGGCTATCCTCTTGCAACTGTTCGACTTCGACCTCGATCGCCGACAGGTCGGCAGGTCGGCATTCCAGGTTTCCTCGAACACATCACGTTGCAGGGGCGCTAACGCTTCGCTTTTGGTGCTGAAGCGGATGCGCTTGTAGTAGGCTAGTTCGTGGGTCAGCGCGGCGATTTTAAGCTCGTTGGCGTGGATGATTTTGGCATCCCGTTGCACCTGTTCGAGCAGCGCTTGCATCACTACCGCCACCTCGGTTTTGGCAGCCGGTTCCAGGTTCAATTGATCGAGTTTAGCGAGAGGATTCATGGCGACTATTATACCGCAATCATACGGTTATGCATTGATATTAAAGGACTTTGAGATAGTGAACAATCTTTTTACACCGTCTTAAATCTGCCAGTCGGATTGGCATTTAGCCGATAAGCGCTGCCAATCGACCCCGGCGATCAGCCAGGCCCACTGTGCCTGACTGATCGCAAAGATCGAATCAGACGTCTTGGGCCAAACAAAACCACCCTGATGCAAACGACGTTGACATAACCAGACACCGTTACCATCCCACAGCAACAGCCGCAAGCGGTTGCCCGCGCGGTTTCGGAAAATAAACGCCGACCCGGCACAGGGTGAATGACCGAGGCTCTGCTGGACAATCGCCGACAAGCCATCCAGACCGCGCCGCATATCCACCGGTGCAACGGCCAGCCAAATCTGCGGCGGTGTATCGATCAAGCCAGGCATCTGAGCAGTTCCGCCACCCAGCCAGCTGGCACCGAAGGCGAAAACTCCAGCCGATGACCATAGACATGGGTAAAGACAATGACAGCTGCTTCAGGTGCCGCCACAGAGACGGGCTCAGCCGGCTCAATCTGCACCGGCACTAAAGTAACCGAATCTGCCGTCGGCAGTTTGCGATAGTCGCTCAGTCTCGCTGTAAAGGTCCGGACATTGATGCCCTGTTTCACACAATACTCGGCCTGAGACAAGCCGCTGCTTTGCCACGCTTCAATATGCTGACGCCATTTCGATGTAACGGCCATAGCCACTCCTGATCAAAAAATCACAGGATGCCAAATATGAAAGCGAGTTCATAGTTGGGACGGCTGGGCGCTTACATTTAAGCTTTGCTAAGCTAAATCTTTTCGGCTCCTTAATCTGAGAACATTCAAGCTACATCCGGACACTTTTTGTCATCACGTTAGCGACTATACTCCGGGTACTCATGACCTGAACTCAACCCGCAAAATGCCGACAGAAAAGTACGGTATAGTTGGTGGATTAAGCGACGGCCTGATTGTGGCTCAAAAAACTGCCTAGGTATGTCAGCTAGAGCTGATTTTCCTATAAGCTTGGACTGATTTTTTGTAAGCCAAGAGCCATCAATGATCCAAATTGAATACGGCGGCTTTCATACAGGTAAAAAAGCATCTACCCATTGAAAAACCAACATTCCCCCACCGTCTTATGTTTTTTATTGAAAAACACCGCCTAATCTCCTATTCTCCCCGCTGAGGTTTTGACTGAGGTTAAGACCTTTGCTCACTATGCTCTTAAACTACTCCCATTGGAGATTGTATGAAGATTGGTATACCTAAAGAAATCCACCCAGGTGAAAAACGCGTGGCCACTACGCCTGAGGCCGCCGAACAAATTATAAAACTGGGCTTTTCCGTCCTGCTCGAAAGCGGAGCGGGGCTTGCCGCGAATATTTCCGACGAAGCCTACAAAGAAGTGGGCGTTGAAATCGTTAACAATGCCAAGAACTTGTGGAAAAAAGCGGATATCGTGATGAAAGTCCGCGCCCCCGAGAGACACCCCGAACTGGCGCTTGACGAAATCGATCTCTTATCTAAAGGCGGCCGTTTAATCAGTTTTATCTGGCCTGCGCAAAATGAAGAGTTAATGCAAAAGCTGGCCGCCAAAGACGCTACGGTACTGGCTATGGACAGCGTGCCGCGCATGTCCAGGGCGCAAAAACTCGATGCGCTCAGTTCTATGGCGAATATTGCCGGTTATCGTGCCGTTATTGAAGCCGCACAGCATTTCGGACGATTTTTTACCGGACAGATTACCGCCGCAGGTAAAATCCCGCCTGCCAAGGTGTTAGTCATCGGCGCCGGTGTTGCAGGCCTAGCCGCGATCGGCACCGCAAAAAGCATGGGCGCTATCGTCAGGGCTTTCGATACCCGGCCCGAAGTTAAAGAACAAATCGAAAGCATGGACGCCGAGTTTTTGATGCTGGACTTTAAAGAGGAAGGCACCGGCGCGGGCGGTTACGCCAAGACCATGTCCAAGGAATTCATCGAAGCTGAAATGGCCCTATTTGCCAGACAGGCGATGGAAGTCGACATTATTATCACCACCGCGCTGATCCCCGGCAAACCGGCGCCCAAGCTGATTACGGAAGGCATGGTTAAATCGATGAAGCCGGGCAGTATTATTGTCGATTTGGCGGCCGAACAAGGCGGCAACTGCGCATTGACCGAAAAAGATCAGGTTGTGGTACAGCACGGCGTGACCATTATCGGTTACAGCAATTTGCCCAGCCGCTTGGCTAACCAATCCAGCCAGCTTTATGCGACCAACCTCAGGCACTTGTTAACCGAACTTTGCCCGGAAAAGAACGGTACGATTAATGTCAATATGGACGACGAGGTGATACGCGGCACCACGGTCATTAAAGAAGGCAAAATCACTTGGCCGCCGCCACCGCCCAAACTCTCCGCCGCCCCTGCCCCGCAAACCGAAGCTCCCGCTTATGCATCCGTACAAGAACCGAAAAAATCCGTCATTCCCGACTCGGTTAAGCAATTTATTCCTTTAATTATTGGCGGCTTGGCGCTGTTCGGTATCGGTTCGGTTGCCCCGGCTTCGTTCATGTCGCACTTTACCGTGTTCGTACTGGCCTGTTTCATCGGTTATCAAGTGATCTGGAATGTGTCGGCATCGCTGCACACGCCGTTAATGAGTGTGACCAATGCGATCAGCGGCATTATCGTGATCGGCGCGCTGGTGCAAGTTTCCGCGCCGGGCCCTACCATCAGCGTGCTTGCCGGATTGGCGATACTCATTGCATCTATCAATATTGCCGGTGGCTTTTTGGTCACTCGCCGTATGTTAGAAATGTTCAGAAAATAACCGGAGAATATGATGTCCCATAGTTTAGTCACGATGTCTTACATCGTCGCCACCATTCTGTTCATTTTCAGCTTGAGTGGTTTAAGTAATCAGGAAACTGCCCGCCGCGGCAATTATTACGGCATGCTGGGCATGGCGATTGCCATTATCGCTACGGCGTTAAGCGCATCGGTCACCTCGTACGCTATTTTGATCGTTGCCTTGTTAATCGGCGGCGCTATCGGCGCTAAAGCCGCATTAAAAGTAGAAATGACGCAAATGCCGGAACTGGTCGCTATCATGCACAGTTTGGTCGGCATGGCGGCTGTGTTGGTGGGTTATGCCAATTTCATGGACGCATCGACAACCTTAAGCGGCGTGGAAAAAAATATCCATGAAGTAGAAATCTATATCGGCATTCTGATCGGCGCCGTCACTTTCTCAGGTTCGGTCATTGCGTTCGGCAAACTCAGCGAGCGCATCAGCGGCAAGCCGATGTTACTGCCGGGTCGCCATTGGTTGAATTTAGGTCTGTTGATTGCAGCCGTCATTCTGGGCCGGATGTTTTTACAACAAACCGAAACCGGCGGCGGCACCCTACCTTTATTGCTGATGACTGTCATTGCGCTGGCATTCGGCATACACATGGTTATGGCTATCGGCGGCGCTGATATGCCGGTGGTGGTATCCATGCTCAACAGTTATTCAGGATGGGCGGCTGCGGCAACCGGTTTTATGTTAAGCAACGATTTGTTGATTGTGACCGGCGCATTGGTCGGCAGCAGCGGCGCGATCTTGAGCTACATCATGTGCCGGGCGATGAATCGCAACTTTATCAGCGTTATTGCCGGCGGTTTTGGCACCTCGGGCGGCGAAGCCGCAGTGATTGAAGGCGAAGTCACGCCGATCAGCGCCGAAGAAACCGCGCAATTATTGCTGGATGCCAAAAACATCATGATCATTCCGGGCTACGGCATGGCGGTTGCGCAAGCCCAGCATACGGTTAATGAAATCACCAAGTTGTTGCGCGATAAAGGCAAGAAGGTCGGTTTCGGTATCCATCCGGTTGCAGGACGAATGCCCGGCCACATGAACGTGCTGTTAGCCGAAGCTAAAGTGCCTTACGACATTGTTTATGAAATGGACGAAATCAATGAAGATTGGGGACATGTTGACGTATCGATCGTGATCGGCGCTAACGACATTGTCAATCCGTCGGCATTGGACGATCCTAACAGCCCGATTGCCGGTATGCCGGTGCTGGAATGCTGGAAAGGCGAAACCACTGTCGTTCTTAAACGCAGCATGGCGTCGGGTTATGCCGGCGTGGGTAATCCGCTATTCGTACTGGAAAACACCCGGATGTTGTTCGGCGACGCCAATGCGACCATGCAGGCGGTGTTGAAGGCGTTAAAGGGGTAAAGCATTCACCACGAAAGACACGAAGAGAAAATGTCGTGTCTTTCGTGATTTCAATCGATTTAAGTATCGGCAAATAATCTTATCACGTTGCTCAGCTGCATCCATGTAAGCAATGAAGCAACGATCAACAAACGGTATGCTCCTGGCATATTTTCTCGCTATCGATTTGGCTAAGCGGTTCTTTGGTCAAGCCGCAAACGAAGCCATCCGGCGTTGTGGTGAAATATTTACAGGTTTTACACAACCCAAACGATTGGGATTTATTGGCTTTTTGCAATGCGGTCAGTGCGTTAACAAAAACATTTTCCTGGCTTTCATTTTCGTTAAAGATTGCCGAGGCTTGACTGTATAAATCTACAGGCCGGGCTCTATTCAACAACGCATCGCCTTCAGCCACAAGGCTAAGATGCACCATGCGCCGGTCGTTTACATCGGCTGTTTTTTTTATGTAGCCTTTTTTTTCCAGCAACAGCAAGGTTTGGGATACGGTGCCACGAGTCATGCCCAAATAATTGGTAAGCGCTGCGGGGGTGTCGCTATAACGGTTACAGCGAGACAAATAGTCCATGACCTGCAAATGAACCGGTTGCAAGCCTAATTCAGTACATTTTTTACGTTCTTCAGACCGGATCAGCGCCGACATCCGCTCGATCAGATCAAATACATCAACTTTTTCCATAGAGCCTGTAAACATTTATTAATGTTGACAAAAGATAATATATTATCACAATTAATTAAATATCGAATCGCTATTGCATAATTGAATTGTTTTTGCGGCCAAATACGCCACCGCAGCGGCAGGGGCGCAATCCGCCGTAGTCATGCCGGACTGAATCGCCGCTACTGGAAACAAATCGGAAAAGTCCAGGTAAGGGCGACCCACGTTCAATGCAATCCGTTTAACCAAAAACCGCCCTACCCCGGCGCCGATCAATGGGCTGTGCTGCAACAGCTCATGTTGGGATAGCCGGGTTTCGCAGCCGCGTTGTATTTGCTGTATTTGCTGATCACGGATATTTTCCGCAAATTGCTGCCAACGCGGCAGTTCATCGGGATAAAAATCGCAACCTATCATCCGGGATAATCGCCTGGCGCTGGCGAGGACTGTTTTTTCGGCGCCATCCGCGGTATCGGTTTGATCATGTAGCTCATTGAGTTCGCCGGTGACCCGATAAACATCGGCCATAGTGGCGAAATATTCGGCCATCAAGCCGATTTTTTTACCTTGATCCTGAGCCGTTTGCGTAACGGCCATCACCGCGGTTCTGACGATGCCGGTATAAATCAACTCTTGGGATATTAAGCGCCGGTAATCGGTGTAGCCTTCCGCCAACACGTGCCCGTCATTAAGCAGAAGTATATCGGTGGTGGTACTGCCGCAATCGACAAATAGCCCACTGCCCAACTTTTGCGCGGCAAATGAGGCGCTGGCCAGCCAGTTGGCGGAAGCTATAGACGCATAATGCCTGACTTCGACCTGCGCGGATTTCAAAAAGCCTTGCTGGCCCGCAAAAACCAGGATTTCCGATCCGAGCAACAGCTCGGTCATGGTTTGAATGATTTGCTTAACGCCATCATCCCGATTACCAAACAAATCGACCAGCTCGCCGGTCATGGTCATGACATGACGAGGATTTGAGTCGGGCAGTGCCTGCATAATAGCGGTTACAGCCTGTCGCAGTTCGGCCAGTCCTTTCCATAACGGACACGGTTGCTGATAAACGGCGATAATCTCACCGGCGCTATTGATTAACGCCGCTTTAACATGAGCGCCGCCTATGTCCCAGCCCATAATATTAGCTTGCATGCGTTTCCTGTTGCGCTTGAACGGTGATAGGCCTGTTGTAAGCCGGATTGAGTATCGGATCGCCATGCACTAACTGCAAAACAGCCTCGGCAATGTTGATGCCTAAAGCATCGTAGATGCCGACAAATGAAGTGGTCAGGCGGGGGTTTATTTCGAGCACCCATAGGAGATCGTTTTCTATCAAATCGATACCCGCATAGCCCCATAACTCAGGCAAGGCTTGGGCGATTTTATCGACCAAGGGCTGATACAGGCCGAAGTCGGGATGGTGATTCACCACGATGTCTGTCAAATGATATTGCTGATTGATAAACTCAAAACGCTGTAAATTGGCGCACACTAGCCAGCCGCGGCCTTGCTTGAACAAACACGATAAACTGGTTTTTGCGCCTTGAAGATGCGGCTGTATGACATATTCGGCAATTGCTCCCTGCATTGCTCTTCCTCCTGCATCCATGCAGTCGTGGCCTTTTTGTGTAGCCATCCGCTCAAAGTCCTGCCGGGTGCTGAGAACATAACTGTCTGCACAACCCACGCCATCAACCGGCTTAACGATCCACTCACCGGGAGAGTAAGTATTTTCAAATATCCGAGTAGGAACGGCAGCTATATGATGCCGGTTAAGCCGCTCATAAGTCTTGAGCTTGTTGCCGGCAATAGCGACAGCCGTTGCCGGCGACGTCAGTAACATCTTGCCTAATGATTCAACCGTTTGACACAGGTTTTGTAAGATACCGTCGAATTCCGGCGCTATCGGCCAGACCAGATCGCAGTGTTTTACCAGTCGAGTAAATTCTTTTGCACTATCATGCTCCGGCCTGATAATAACGGGATTTATGCCTGTCCTGATTGCGGTATCATTAAGCCGCCAATCCAACATGACCATGATTTCGAGGCTGTTTGACCGGGTTTGGTTTGCTTGGTTCAGCTTATCGAGCAACGCGTTAAGCATCAGACCGCCCTCCCTAGCCAACGAATCAGGCAACTCCCGCTTATTAAAGCCGCCGCCAGTGATATACTCGAACACCAGAATTTTCACAATATTCAATAAACAGCTATAAAATAAAGCGTTATATTGTAACACCCGCAAACCCCGCCTTATGAAAATAATCCCGGTAATAGACTTAAAGGACGGCGTTGTAGTTCACGCCCGGCAAGGCCAACGCGAGCGCTATCAAGCCATTAACACCGCGTTGTGCCAGTCGCCTGATGTTTTTCGGGTTATTGAAGCATTTCTGGGCGTCTGTAAATTTGACACATTCTATATTGCAGACCTGAATGCGATTACTGATCAAGGCGACCATAAGCAATTAATAGGCGAGGTGCTGGCTCGTTTCCCGCAAATAACATTCTGGATAGACAAGGGCTATCAAAAACATGACGAAGGTACACAGCCCGCCGGCAACACTCTGCCAGTTTTGGGCAGCGAATCTTATCGTAACGAAACCATCTCAGAAATCAAAGCCTATAAAAACAACTTTATTCTGTCACTGGATTATTCGAATGCCAATGCGTTGGGAGCACCTAGTCTTTTTTCCGATCCCACTTTTTGGCCGGAAAATATCATCATCATGACCTTGGAGCGCGTAGGCAGCAACCACGGACCCGACCTGAACAAGCTGACTGAGTTTTGCAGGCAATATCCGGACAAGAATTTTATCGCCGCAGGCGGTGTAAGAAATAAACAGGATTGTGTGCTTTTAAGTAAGGCGGGAATCCACCAAGCGCTTGTTGCCAGTGCGTTGCACTCACGCACTATTAAATCTGAAGATATGGCTGAATTTCAGGCAAAAAAATACCCCGTTAAACCGGGGTATTTTTAGCATTCTTGATAACTAAATAAAACTTAGTTAGCAGCGAATGGATGTACAGCAGTACCTTTAGCTGCAACAACTTCAGCAGCAGTAGGAGTACCGGCAACAGCACGTTTCAGAGCTTCTTTAGTCGCTTCGTAGTTGTATTGTTGGATTTTAGCATCGTCTTCTGCAGCCCAGTGAATGAATACACCGACTGATACGAATAAATCGTCAGCTTCAGCAGCAGGGATTGTGCCGTCTTCTACACAATCAGCAACAGCCATAGCAACACCGCGTTGTGCTGGGCCAAACATTTGAACAGCTTGTTTTGCGCCTTTGATTGTTACTTTGTTGAACATAACAGTAGATGGTTTAACCATCAGGTTAGGAGCAACAACAGCCAATAAGCTTGAAAAGCCGTCTTTGTTGTTTGTTAAGCAGTTTGCGAATGCTGTTTCAGCAGCTGAACCACGTGGTCCAACCATCAAATCGATGTGAGCAACTTCGTTGCCTTCACCAACTAACGATTCGCCAACGCATAATTTATTAATCTTAGCCATGTTTGTTATCCCCTGTGAAGAAAAAAATGAAAAAATTGAATCTACTATCGACATTGTTAATGTCCCCTTATTTGTTTTTAACAAATTCCTTTTGAAGCCCTATTAGTAACAGTATTGTTACTGATTAAGATCCTCTAAAAATGCCGTTAATACTGTCGCCACAATCATGTCGGCTGTAGTACCCGGATTTATACCATAAATCTTAAGCTCCTGATCCAGACAAAAAAGCAACGGCTTTATTTGCGCAGGATTATCAGTTTTAGACAGCTCCTCACTGAGCTGAGCCATTTTGGTAGCTATCATCTCAGAGTACTGATCTCCGTATTTCCTTTCGATATGACTATCCGGAAATTGGCTCAGCACATCAGCATACACTAATACCGCAGCCCAATTCCTGTCACCCCACCGATCAAGTCCGATATTATACCTTAAAAGTAGGAAATTAAAAATATCGTGATAATCAGTTGCGTATTGGAGCGCAATACGATCTTTTGCTCCGGCTATTTTCATCGCTTCAGTCAATGTGACCGAGGCTTTTTCATGGACATCCTGTTCGTCAGAACCGCCCAAACCGCCCGGCGATGCTAACGTTATGGCCTTAAAAACCCAGTCAGCATCTTCCACCGTTGTATCGCTAATAACCTTGCTGACCGCCTGCCTTAAGGTTAATTCCGTATCCTTGCGACTGATAGCCTGAATCAATGGCGCACACAGCAAAATAATGCCTAGATTGGTATTGCAACCTACCGCCTCGCGCGTTGCCTTGACGGCGTAATAAATTTTCTCGCCCAACGAATAATCGGGATTGCAAAGAGGCCCCGCACTGACTTCGGCGCTGACTCTAAAATCGGCCACGGTCATATCATGACCGTCCGCATAAACACTGACATTGCCGGGCTTAAATGCCTGCACGTCAACCTCGCAGGCTTGCCGGTAAAGCTCGCTGAGTTGCTCAGGCGAAATTATCATGCGGCCGCACATTGGTTGATCTTGCGCGTGATTAAATCGTCCGCCATCAGCTCGGCAATATTGACATCGCAAACGCTTTCCAAACCTTTCCATGCCGGTATGCTGTTGACTTCAATGATCGTACAACGCCCTTCCCTATCCCGAATAATATCGACGCCGGCATAATCCATCGCTAACGCAGTCGTCGCTTTAACCGCCAAACCGACCATCTCCGGCTCCAAATCAATCAGTTCGCAGCTCGCGCCGCGGGCAACGTTATTGAGCCAGAACTTCCCGCGTCTGCGCATTGCCGCAACCGCACGGCCGTTAATCACAAACACGCGGTGATCTGAAAAGCCCTCGCCTTCGCAATGAACGAAACGTTGCAAATAATAAACGCCGTGACTACCGGTCAGCCAGAACAAGTCGGTGGTTTTTTCAATCCGGCGTATGCCTTCGCCCTGCGAACCGAACAAGGGCTTGCTAATCAACAAATTACCCTGTTTTAATTCAGCTTCTGCAATCCTCAACGCTTCGTCACGATCACGCAGCACCCAAGTCATCGGCGTCGGAAGCCCCGCATGGTGCAGCAAAAAACTGGTCATGGCCTTATCGACACTGCGCTCGACTGCGTGTCCGTCATTGTAAACGGGAATCCCCATCGCCTTTAACGCATGCAGAAAATCCAGGTACAACACGACTTCCTCAAGCGAACCACCGGGCACGCCGCGTACAAAAGCCGCATCGGGAAGCGCGCGTTCAAAACCCGGCATAAAAATCGGCTGCCTGCCGGGTTCGATTGCAAACCGGCACTCTGTCAGCGAAACGTAATCGCAGCTATAGCCGCGACCGGCAAAAGCCAAGCTTAACTGTTTGCCATGCCAGCCTGGATCATCAGTAAAAATTGCTATACGACCCACGCCTACGCTCTACGCTCCAAACGACTGGTCCAGCAACGCATTATCCAGTTTGCCTGCACGGAAACTTTTGCCTGATTCCACCGCAGTCACAATAACGCTGGCAGGACTGAACAGCATCGCGTCGATTTTGAAGAAGTCGTATTCGTACTGTTTGAAGATGTCCGCAAACGGTTTGCCGTAATCTTTAGACGTTGAACTGGGCAGTTCTTTAGCCAGTTTTTCAGCCTCTTCGTCGCTGCCTTTGACAAAAATATGCACCTGACCGGCAAACAGGATTGCATCGTTAGTGCGTCCCATGGCTTTGACAAAATTAGGGTGCGGAGGGCAGATCGGCGCGCTGCCGCTGCCGTCGATAATATTTTCCAGTGGGAAATGCAAGGCGTGCGCCTTATGCATAGCCACTTCGAGTACACGGGCAACCACTTGTACGCCACCGGCCAGACTGCTGGTCGGCGTAACGATGATGGTCAGTTTGGATGGATCGACCTTGCAGGCAGCGGCAACTTTTTCGACGATTTCAACCGGCGGCACCGCATCGTTTTCAATCACTAAGACAGTGGAATCGTTGCTGTCCTGATACTCCAGTTCCTTGTACAACTCTTCGACCGGCTCCTGCTTGCCGTCTTTCAACTTGGTTGCCATTGCGCGAGCTGGGCCTGAGCCTAATGCGTAATATTTCTCATGAGACAAGCTCCAGCCTGCATATTGGCTGCCCAAACAGCCCAGAACCGGGTTGCCGGTATGGACATTCACAGACAGCGGCCAGTTATCGGTATAAGAACTGTGGCTAATGGTTACAGTGCCCATGCCGCCGAGACAAATTTCAGCAATAATGCGCCCCGCCTCGATTCCGCCCGGCACTTTAATGCCCGCGTCGATGATGGTGCAGCCATTGGCCAACTTTTCCACGCCTAAACGTAATTTATCGGCATTATCGAGTAAATGCTGCACCAAGGGCTGGGTCAATTTGTTAACGCTGGCTGTATATTCCATGTCGATCGAAACCTTCTAGTTTATTAATGATAAGTTGTTGTTTAATCAGCAGCTGTTCCGCAACTGACTGCGAGTTTTTTTGGTGCGCAATAATACTGCACAATGGCTGCCCTGCGCGACACATATTGCCGGGTTTGGGCAAATCCATGCACCCATCCGGCCATTCGAAACAATCGGGAATGATTAAGTCGCGCTCGGCATAAACGACTTGATAACCTCTTTGTGGGGGCGACTTCAGTCGCCCAGCCTCTGATGACTGGGCGACTGAAGTCGCCCCCACAGATAATTGAATATGCCTGATCAGCAAATCCTGATCATATAGCTGCATGCTGGCAGAAGGCCTAGGATTGATTTCCAGGACATAGCTGCAATCATCCGCAAAAATAAAATCCAGCGAATTTAAACCCTTTAACCCGAACGCCGGGACCAATTGTTTCAGCCAGCCCGTCAGCACCGTTTTGTGCGCATTCGACAGATCGGCATTATTGATTATCCCTGAAAAAACAAACGCCAGAGTTTCGCTTAAACCGACAGACCATTGGCTATTAAAACCGACGACTTGCACCTGTTGTCCGTCAGCCAAGAACAGCGCCGAATACGACGCACCGGCTTGAAATCTTTGCCAGTAAACCGAATTATCAACAGCACCGCCACCATAACGTTGTATACCGACACCGCCCTGCCCTTGCATAGGCTTAATCAGCCAGCCATCGGCACAATCAGGCGCACTAAAAACAACATCGGGATGCGGAATATTTAGCGCATCCAGCGTCGAAAAAAACGCCGGTTTATCTAGTTGTCTTGCAAAGGCATCGGGATCATTGCCCAGCACAAGCAAACGGCTATTCAGGTAATGCAGGCTTTCCGGATAACACTCAAAACCGCTGCCGTAAATAACATGAGCGACGGCGTAACGTTCGACAAAATAGTCGACAGCAATCGCCAAGTCGTGCTCGGCTAATGATGCAATCTGACGGAAATCTTCCGCATAACCTTGCATGTCAAGATCGGCAAACAGGTCAATGACCAAAGGCTTCAAGCCCGCGTGTTTTGCAACCTGCGCCAGCATGCGTCCTGAGCCGGCGACTATCAATATCGTTTCCACGCTACGCCCTAGCCAACAAAAACGTCCCCCCCGCTGTTCCTGGCGCTGGCGACAACAAAACTCAACTTATCGAAATGCGCAAACGCCTTTCCGGCCTGATCGGCGATTGATTCAGCCAACGCCACCCCATCAATAGCGCAAAATCCGGTCGGCCCCCATGAGGTCTGGCCGATAGCGACCGCGCCTTGCCGTTCCAGCCATTGCATTGCCTCTGCAACTTCCGGACTGGTAAAAACGCCGCCTTGAGCCGAAGAAAAATGCTCGCCAACCGAGCGTTGCAATTGGCTGATCACATCGCCGAAGTTAACAATGTCGTTTTCGGCCACCGCAGGCAGACCCTGCATCAGCAATAAGTAGCATAACCGGGCGGCTTCCTGCTGCGGAAAAGTCGGCAGCTCTTTAAAAGCCTGTATTTCCTGCTGACCGTGCAGGCCTTGACCGCGCTGATCGAACACCAGAATAAACCGCCAATCGTCCGGCACATCCATATGCGCCAGCACCGGCGGCGTAATGGTTTTTTCGCCGCGACCGCCATCGACAACCAGCCCGCCCTGTTCAAAAACGCCGATGCCGATGCCGGAACGCAAGCCCCGGTCAGTCATCGCGGCAATTTCGCGCACGCTAAGCCCCAAGCCGTAAAACTCATTAAGCGCCGCGCCGATTGCCAGCGACATTTGCGTGCCCGAGCCCAAGCCGACATGCTCGGGAATCGCTGCTTCAATGGTGATATTGAGCCGGTCGGATACGCGCAGCGTCTCGCACAACATGGACACACACTTTTTTGCCCGCTGTGCGGCAGGGCCGGTAATAGTGAGTTGCCCGGCACCGGTTACCGACAGGCGAGTGCTGATTTCATTAAGCGCAACGCCGATGCTGCCGAAATGTCGGCCTAAGGAGCCGCTTAAATCGATAAACCCCATGTGTAATCTGGCGGGAGCAATGACTGAGACTTTAGAATGTTGAACTATCAAGGGTTATGGCTGTATTTGTGCTGCAAAAATTTCCGGAAGTATACATGATCGACCTAGCGGCTGCGAGCTAAGGTGTGGAAGCTTGATACCCATCTGAACGGCATATCACCACGAAGACACGAAGTTCACGAAGAAAATCCAAAGTAAAAAACTTCGTGCTCTTCGTGTCTTCGTGGTGAATTAATTATTTATTGGCTCAGCATAATGGTTAACTGCGCCAAATCGCTGACCGTCAAATCGCACCGTTCAATGGTCAACGGATCGACCCGCTCCGTCGACGGTATAAACACCGAAACAGCTCCCGCTCTGGATGCCGCCACGATACCGGCATGAGAATCTTCAAGCACCAGACACCGGCCGATGTCCACTTGCAACGCTTCGGCGGCTTTTAAAAAAACATCCGGCTCCGGCTTGCCCTGCCGAACCTGATCGCGGGCGACGATGGTTGAAAAAACTTCTTTTATCCCCGCCAGTTCAAGACATTCCAGTGCATTTATCCTTCTGCTGTTAGTCGCCAAGCAATAAGGGATTTTTTGCCGGATCAGCAATGCCAACAATTCGCTAAAGCCGTGTTTGATTCTTATGCCGTGGACATCAACATGGCCGCGCCAGCAATCGCCGCTCAACCGTTTAAAGGCGTGCAGATCGAATTCGTCGCCGCAATAGTCGATCAGCTTCAGCTCGACATCCTGATAATGCAGCCCTGACAGAGAGCCGCAAAAATCATCCGGAAAATCATAGCCCATCGCGCTTGCAGCCTGCTGCCAGGCGATAATATAGGTACTCTCGGTATCCAAAACCAAGCCGTCCATATCGAATATAACCGCCGAAAAATCAGCCAACTTAATCACTGGATAACCTTGATATATTCCCCGTGCGCTTCACGACTGGAACCGACCACGATCCGCTTAACGCCAAACTCCGATTGTTCCAGCATGCCTGACACCGCCACCCTCTCGCCGTTGACGGCCTGCCCCGTATAAGTCGCCGTAAAGCTGACGATAGAACCGATCTGCCGATGGTCTATCTTGAATTCAGCCGGATAATCGAACCCGCGAGCGTCATCAATCACCCTGCACCGCAACGTAACCGTCCCGCATTTTTGATACGCAACGGCCTCGGGTCTTGCGCTGTGATCGATAAAATTCAAATCGAATTTCCGCCCGTTAATCACCGCCTTGTTGCATTTGCGCCGTTCATGCCAGACATAGTCATCGAAACTCAAATCGCATGAACGGCGATCGTAAGATTGCTGCCAATCCCGATCATTCAAAGCCTGCACATGTCCCTGTTCGATAAGCTTGCGGGTAATGGCCCGGCATTGGTGAAAAATTTCCCTGCCGTAACAGACCAGATCAATATCCGAGCTTGGATTTTGCACGCCGACCAAAATCGAACCCGTGACGCCGACTTGCGCCAAATCCAGCCCGTGTTGCTCAAGTAATTGGCACAACCTGAACACATCACGTTCGACAGCATCATGCAGGGCAGCCTGCATGAGTTGTTGCAATCGGTGTTTAGGCTGATGATGTTTGACGATACGGTCTACGGCGACCGCATGCAAATGGGCATCCAAAACCGGGGAGTAATGCAGATAGTCGGGATGCTGTTGTTGCAGAAGATGATTGGCTTGCTCAGTCGCGACTTTATTCCAGCCGAAAGGCGTCAGCACATAGCGTAAAAAACACAGCGCCTTGCCGCCTTCCAGACCCTGTTCCACTACCGCAAAAATAAGTCCCTCGGCGGTTTCAATAAAATCCTTGGCAAAAAACATGCTAAAAACGAGCTAGGCTACTTTTTAGCGCCGGCATATCCCAACAGACCGTCAAACCGCGCCCTCCCGTTAAGCATACTCGCGCTGATCCATTGCGGTTTGAGCAGTAAAGAATTTTTTAAAGTGCGGCATAAAACTAACCGTAATCGGTATCGAATAAAAACAGTACATCGCCGCCGCTTCGCCGGTTGACACGCCGAACATCCACTGGGGCATAAACAAGGTCATAATCGCCATGCCGAAATGGTAGCTGGCGATGCGCCAATTATCTTTCCAGACAAAACCGCTGACCGCCAAACCAAACAACGACCCCCAGGTAACCAGTAAGCCAAAGGCGCTGGAGATGTGATAGCCGATATGATACTTGCCCATAAACAAGCACGAGATCATATTGCCGATAAAATTCGGCGCAATGTCGGATAGCTGCCATTCTTTAGGCAAGAAACTGAACATCAAAAATGACGAACTGAGCATTACGCCGATGACGGTCGCTTTTTTCAGCGCGGTTTTATCGGATGAATAAGTCGCCAACGCAGGCATAATCGCCAACGCCTGCAAGCTGATATGGTAGGCCGACAGCTCGCTCAACAATTGATTGGTGCCGTAACCGCACTGATCCGCAACCGGATAAGCGAAATACTGAATAAATTCCATCAGGGAAAAATGAAAGATAGCGTAAGACCGGGCAACCCGAACCCACAGCGGCTCGTTTTTATCCAGGAAAGTAACGCTCGATGCGGCCAGTCCAGCCAGACCCAGGCCAAGAGACATATCAGCACTAAAACACATAAATTATTCCGTAACTTAAAATTGTTGTTAAAAAAGTTGCGCCAAAAAATTACCTTTAATTTTTTGCAGTAGTTTTTATTTTACAGGCTTGAAACTGTCATGACCACCTCGTCCGGTTCAAAAATCATTATTTTGTTTCTGAAGCGGTGTAGCTAATCGGAGCACCGGGCAAGCGGAACTAGAGGCGAGCCGGAGAAACTGTGAAAGCATTCGCTTTAGAACAAAATCAAAGCGTTCACCACGAAGACACGAAGGACACGCAGTTTTCAATACATTGAATTAAAAGCCATTATTTTTCTTTGTGTCCTTCGTGCCTTCGTGGCGAATAGGCTCTTAAACTGATTTGGATAATTCTTTCACAGTCTCGGAACCCGAGCGGGACGGGGGTTGCACCCCCGTCCCTACCGTTTTCGACAACTACAGCCATATCTTCATCCTTCAAACGTTTCGGACGGGGTTGCAAACCCCGTCCAGCCACAGCATGATGCCCCGCCGGGCGAAATGTTGGCCGGCATCGAAACAAGGCAATACTTGTGTAGCACGAAGTTTCACCTCCCTGTGCCTGGGTTCCGGCATAACCCACAGGGATGTGGGGAATGCAGATATTGCAGGAGCAAATATCTGTCCCTGCCAGAACGACGGCATCCCACAGACCTGGGTATATGACGTAAGGCGCTTGTCTTGGGAGTCTGTGAATGAATACCGGGTATGACGCCGTCAGCGAGAAACCTACAGCGGATGTTTTTTTCGTGCCTTTCGTGCTTTTCGTGGACAATGCGTAACATCAGGCAATAACCCAAAGATCTGCATTGCCAACAGTTACCGGCAAAGACAACAGCCCGCCTCCTAACCGGCAATGCCGCAAACTTGCTAGTTTTTTATCGAGTGAATATACTAACCCGGTATGACTTGCTTTAGGTATTCATGGACTATCGTCCGCAGAATTGAAACGGGAAGTCGGTGAGTTCGCTTAAGAGATAGCCAACAAAGCCCACGCTGCCCCCGCAACGGTAAACAAGTAAAAGGTTTGCAAACGCCACTGTGTCAAACATGGGAAGGCGCCAACCTTGAAAGTTCAAACATCAACTTTCACCTTGTCAGCCCGGAGACCGGCCTGAAGCGATAATCGAATTTGTGCGCGGAGGGCGCCCAGATGGATTGCTCTCCTTCGCGTCCGTCCTGCATTTTCTCCCTGTACAGATTATTTCCGCCGGCAACGTTACCGGCTTTGCTGTCTCTTTAACCAGGAGAAAACACATGTCATCAACACCTGTTTTGCTCGATAACGCCCAAACACCGGCTCGTTCTGAAGTCTTAAAAGACAAAATCCTGCCCGCTATGCTGGCCGGTACGCTTGGCTTGGGACTGTTGTATGCCGCCGGTTTCGCCGAAACCTCGCATCTGCATAATGCAGCTCATGATGGACGACATTCCGCCAGCTTTCCGTGCCATTAATGTTTAATCCGTCCACCTTCAGAGAGCTTGTTGTTGCGGCTCTCTGGACGGGCTTACTGGCCGGTTTGTTATTAACCGCCGTTCAACAAATCCAAGTCATCCCGACCCTGCTCCAGGCCGAAGCATACGAGGAAGCGGCTGTCGTTCCCAACACGGAAAGCAGCCACGAGCATCATGACTGGCAGCCTGAAAACGGCTGGGAACGGACGTTTTTTACCGCAGTAGCCAATATCAGCCTGGGCGTGGGTTTTGCACTGTTGCTTGGTTCGGTCATGTGCTTACGCGGCCGCCCCGGCAGTTGGCGCATGGGACTGTTGTGGGGATTGGCAGGCTACCTGACCTTTTTCGTCGCGCCGTCGTTGGGCTTGCCGCCGGAAGTTCCCGGCACTGAAGCGGCCAAACTGGCGGATCGGCAAAGCTGGTGGCTGATAACGGTGCTCGATACCGGTTTCGGCCTGTCCCTGCTGGCTTTTGCTCTTACCAAGACCAACAAGTTTTTCGGTGGCGTATTACTCGCAGCGCCGCATTTAATCAGCGCGCCGCAGCCGGAAGTTCACGGCAGCGCCGCGCCTGCCGAATTGGCGCAGTCTTTTATAATCGCCACCGTTTTTGCCAACGCTGTTTTTTGGCTGGCGATTGGCGGCTTGATGGGGCGGTTTTACAAAAAACAGTCATGAGAACCCACAACAAACACGTATTGATGTGCATCGGCCCGCGCTGCTCCGGCAACAACGAAGAGGCCTTTCAACAGCTAGGGCAGAAAATCGACGCCCACCCCCAACTCAAAGTAAAACGCACCCGCTCAAACTGTTTTGCCGTCTGCAAAAACGGCCCGATCCTGGTCGTTTATCCCGAAGGCGTTTGGTATTCCTGTACCGACGAGTCGGTGCTGGAGCGCATCGTCAGCGAACACCTGGAAAATGGCGTCGAAGTCAGCGAACACGTTTTCCACCGCTTGGGCGTCGGCGATGCCTGATATGAACAAGCCTATAGCGTTGCTGACCCATGCGCCCAACGACCTGATGGTGCTGCAAAGCGCACAGGCGCAAATGCCGGAAGGTTTCCCGGAGGTCACCGGCATTAACTTGCAGGCATTGGAAAGCGATGCGCAAATGGCCGGGCTGTTGCAGCATCAGCTTGCTTCGGCCAATATCATCGTTCTGCGCGTACTGGGCCGTCTCGGTAGCGTGCCCGGCTTTACCGATCTGCTGCGCCGCACCAAAAAACAAGGATTGCACTTAATCGCGATCAGCGGCACCGGCGAGCCCGACCCCGAATTGGCTGCGGCATCCACCGTATCGTCCGACGTGCTGCACCAGGTACAGGCCTACTTCCAGGCGGGCGGCAGCGTCAACATGGCGCAACTGCTGCGCTATCTTTCCGATCACTTTTTGCTGACCGGCGTCGGTTTTGAACCGGCAGTCGATTTGCCGGAACACGGCATTTATCACCCCGATCTGGCCCAAGATGCCGACATAGACGACTGGCTTGCCCTGCGAGCGCCGGATCGGGGCAGCGTGGGCATCGTGTTTTACCGCGCCCACTGGATGAGCGGCAATACGCGCTTTATCGATGCGCTGGTTGACGTCCTTGAAAAACGCGGATTGAATGTGCTGCCCGTATTCACCTCGTCATTACGCGCAGGTCACAACGATGACGCCCTTCCGACAGCGCTACGCTATTTTGGCGGCGAACAAGGCGCGCATATCGACGTGCTGATCAACACCACAGCGTTTGCGATGGGCGAAATCACCCCTGGCGGAGCTACGCCCGCAGGCTGGTCGGTGTCGGTATTGGAGCAACTTAATGTACCCGTGCTGCAAGCCATCACCAGCGGCATGATGCAGCATCAGTGGGAGCAGTCGGCGCGCGGCCTCAATCCGCTGGATGCGGCAATGAACGTGGTATTGCCGGAATTCGACGGGCGCATCATCACCGTACCGCTGTCGTTCAAGACACAACTATCCAGTGAACTGATCGAATACGAACCCGTTCCGGATCGGGTCGCGCGCATTGCCCAGATCGCCTCGCGCTTTGCAAGGCTTAAGCGCCTGAACAATAGCGATAAGCGCATCGCCTTCGTGTTCACCAATTCCAACAGCAAAGCCTCGCAAATCGGCAACGCGGTCGGCCTGGATGCTCCTGCATCATTGATGCGAATTCTGCAAGCCATGCAAGCCTCCGGTTACAACATCGGCAAGCTGCCGGAGAGCGGCACCGCGCTGATCCACGAACTGATCGACCGTTGCGCTTACGACAATACCTATCTGACCGCCGAACAACTAAGCCATGCCGTCGGCCGCGTATCGGCCGCGCAATATCAAACATGGTTTGACGACCTGCCCGTTGAGATGCAAGACAAGATGACCGCGCAATGGGGAGCCGCGCCGGGAGAGGCTTATCTGCATGAAGGCCATCTCGCATTAGCAGGCATAGAGATCGGCAATAGCTTTGTCACGTTGCAGCCGCCGCGCGGTTACGGCATGGATCCCGACGCGATTTACCACCAGCCCGACTTGCCGCCCACCCACCATTATTATGCGCTGTATCGCTGGCTGCGCGACGAATGGAAGGCCGATGCCATCGTGCATGTCGGCAAGCACGGCACGCTCGAATGGTTGCCGGGCAAAGGCGTAGGCTTGTCGGAAAACTGTTTCCCCGATGCGCTGTTGGCCGATATGCCGTTGTTTTACCCGTTTATCATCAACGATCCCGGCGAAGGCGCGCAGGCCAAGCGCCGCGCCCATGCCGTCGTCGTCGATCACCTGACGCCGCCGATGACCACCGCCGACACATACGGCGCATTGGCGCAACTGACCCAACTGGTCGATGAATATTATCAAGTGGAAGTGCTTGATCCGGCCAAGTTACCGTTGTTGCAGCAGCAGATTTGGGACTTGGTCAAAGAAACCAATCTGGATGCCGACTTGCAGGCGAGGCTGCTGCATCATGACCATGACCACGATGATGACCATCATGGACATCATCACGAACATCAACATCACGGTCACGACCATCATCAAACAAGCCAACAGGCACACTACTCGCTGCCACTTAAGCACACGATAGCGGCAGGTAAATTAAAGTCCGCTATTGATAAACCACGTCAGCCGGGATCAGGGGTTTTCAAGCCCTCATCAAAACACGTACACATCCATCCGGATGAACACCCTGACCACGACGAAGATCATCACCATCACCAAGATGGATTGCCCGAACTGCTGACCAAAATGGCCGGCGCCGATGTCGCGCATTTGATCGAAGACCTGGACGGCTATCTGTGCGAACTGGGCGCGGCGCAAATCCGTGACGGCTTGCATATCCTCGGACTGGCTCCCGAAAACGAGCAACTGGTAGATATGTTGGTTTCGCTGACCCGCTTGCCGAATCAGGACATTCCCGGACTGCCTATAGAAATTGCCAAGCTGTTCGGCCTGAGCATGGACTCGCTGCTGGAGCATCAAGGCCGCCGATTGGAACAAGCAATTCCTGAACTTGAAAAACTGGCGGGACGCTCTTTAGCTACCCATGCAGATGTTTTAGAAACCATCGAAGCGTTATGCAAACGATTATTCAGTGAATTACAGACTCATGATTATTCCGAATCCGCCATAGACCAGGCTATCACGCGTATTTATGGTTCCCACGCTCTGCGTGGTAACCCAGTCGGGGACGCTCCGGCGTCCCGAACCGCAGAGCGGTTCAACCTGCATTCCCACGCAGAGCGTGGGAACGATGATTTCTCTGCCGTAAAACTCGTATTGAACTTTGCCTGCCGCGAACTGGCCCCCAACCTCGCCCGCGCCACCGACGAAATCGACAACCTGCTGCGCGGCCTGTCCGGCGGCTATGTACCCGCAGGTCCCAGCGGTTCGCCGACACGCGGCATGGCGAGCATCCTGCCGACCGGTCGCAATTTCTACTCGGTCGATCCGCGTAGCGTGCCCTCCCAATCCGCGTGGCGCGTCGGCCGGCAACTTGCCCACGAAGTGCTGTCGCGCTATGTCCGCGAAACCGGCGATTATCCCGAGAGCGTCGCGATCAGCATCTGGGGCACCAGCGCGATGCGCACCCACGGCGACGACGTGGCGCAGATTTTAGCGCTACTCGGCGTGCGCCCGGTGTGGCAAGCCGAAAACCGCCGTCTGACCGGCGTCGAAGTCATCCCGCTGGACGAACTGAAACGCCCGCGCATCGATGTCACGACCCGCATCAGCGGTTTTTTCCGCGACGCGTTTCCGCAACTGATCGATTTGATCGACGACGCGGTCAATGCCGTTATTGCGCTGGACGAACCGCTGTCGCAAAACTTTGTCCGCAAGCACTATCTTGCCGAACTGGGCGAATGGATAGGCCAAGGCCTGACCGAAGACGAAGCCTCGCAACGCGCGGCCTTCCGCATCTTCGGCGCAAAGCCCGGCAGTTACGGCGCGGGCATCTTGCCGCTGATCCAGGAAAAAAACTGGCAGGCCGACGCCGATTTTGCCGAAGCTTACGTCAACTGGGGCGGCTATGCATACGGGCGCAGCCAGCAGGGCAACGACCAGCGCGACGCGTTCCGCACCCGGCTGTCCGGCGTTCAGGTCGCATTGCACAACCAGGATAACCGCGAGCACGATATTTTCGACAGCGACGACTACCTGCAATTCCACGGCGGCATGATCGCCACGATCAGGGCCTTGACCGGATCGCAGCCGCGCAAGTATTTCGGCGACAGCCACGACCCGTCGCGGGCGCAAGTGCGGGACCTGAAGGAAGAGACCCTGCGGGTGTTCCGCTCGCGCGTGGTCAACCCCAAATGGCTGGACAGCATCCGCCGTCACGGTTACAAAGGCGGACTGGAGCTGACCGCAACCGTCGATTATCTGTTCGGCTACGACGCCACTGCGCAGGTGATGGACGACTGGATGTACGAGCAAGTCGCCGAAACTTACGCGATGGACCCGGACATGCAGCGCTTCCTGGAACAAGCCAATCCCTGGGCGCAAAACGCGATTGCCGAGCGCCTGCTGGAAGCCGCCGACCGAGGCATGTGGGCAGAGCCGAAGCAGCAGACGCTGGACGCATTGCAGGCTTTATACCTGCATAGCGAAACCCTGCTGGAGGCGCGCGGCGAGACACCGCGCGGGGCATGATGCAACACCTGACCTTTCCTTTTTGTCCTCGTTCCCACGCGCCGCGTGGGAACGAGGGGAACATTCCCTGTAGGAGCGATTTCAATCGCCCAGGGCGAATAAATTCGCCCCTACAACACGTAGCCTTAACATGACCCAAGCCACCTTCCCTTTTGCCGCCATCGTCGAACAAACCCAGCTCAAGACTGCGCTGCTGTTGTGCGCCGTCGATCCGTCCTTGGGCGGCGTACTGATACGCGGCGACAAAGGCACCGCAAAAAGCACCGCAGCGCGGGCGCTGACCGACATCCTGCCGCTGATCGAGCGGGTTGCCGGTTGCGCGTTCAATTGCGCTCCCGGCTCGCCTTATCAGCACTGCGAGACCTGCAATCCTGTGGGAGCGGCTTTAGCCGCGCTTGTCGAGACTAAAGTCTCTCCCACCATGAATCCGCACCTACAGCCCGTGCCTTTCGTCACCCTGCCGCTGGGCGCGACCGAAGACCGCGTGATCGGCACCCTGGATTTGGAGCAAGCGCTTAAAGGCGGTCAACGCGTGTTCAAACCCGGCTTATTGGCCGCGGCGCACCGGGGCATACTCTATATCGACGAAGTGAACCTGCTGCCCGACCATCTGGTCGATGTGCTGCTGGATGCGGCGGCGATGGGCGTTAATGCGGTGCAACGCGAAGGCTTGTCGGTCGCCCACCCTGCCCGCTTCACGCTAATCGGCACGATGAACCTCGAAGAAGGCGATTTGCGTCCGCAATTGCTGGATCGCTTCGGCCTGATGGTTGAAGTGACCGCGCCGCGCGACAAGGTTTTGCGCTCCGAGGTCGTGCGCCGCCGCATCGCGTTCGAAGCCAATCCCACAGCTTATGCGGCTGCATGGATGCTGGAACAACAAGCCTTGCGCCGCCAACTTGCAACAGCTCAACAATTGTTGCCGGAAGTAACACTGGATGACGCGCTGCTCGACTTGATCAGCCATTTGTGCTGCGAATTCGAAGTAGCCAGTCTTCGCGCCGACATCGTCATGCACAAAGCGGCGCGGGCATTGGCGGCGCTTGAGGGACGGTCGCAGGTAGCGCCGAAAGACGTGCGCGGCGCGGCGGAACTGGTGCTGCCGCACCGGCGCAGACGCAAGCCGTTCGAGCAACCGGGGCTGGATCAAGACCAGCTCGACGAGTTGATGCAACAGGCTACGCAACCGCCGGATCCAGGCGAATCCGACGACGCCGAAGACACCGAGCGGGAAAACGATGAAGACAACGGCGAGTCGGAAGACCAGCAACAGGTATTCGCCGCCGCATCTGCCGGTCATGTACGAAAAATAGAAGTCGATGCCGTTGCCAATCGCTACGCGTCCGGCAAGCGCAGCACCGCGCCGGATGCGCCGCGCGGCCGAGTAATACGCGCCGTGCCCGACCAAAATCCAAGCAGCCTCGCGGTCGGCGCGACATTGCGTAGCGCCGCGCTTCGAGGATCAGACGATTTCCAGGTAACAAAAAACGACTTACATCAACAAATCCGCACCGGCAAAACCGCTAACCTGATCTTGTTTGTAGTCGATGCCTCAGGCTCGATGGCCGCGCAACGGCGTATGGAAGCGGTCAAAGGCGCGGTGCTATCGCTGCTGACCGATGCCTACCAGCAACGCGATGAAGTCGCGGTGATCGGCTTTAGCGGCAAATCCGCGCAATTGTTGTTGCCGCCAACCCGTAGCGTCGATCTTGCCGAACAAAACCTGCGCGAACTGCCTACCGGCGGTCGCACGCCATTGCCTCATGCGCTGTCTTTGGCGCTGGAAACCCTGGAAAAAACCGCCATGCCACCGTTGCTGGTACTGCTTAGCGACGGCAGGGCCAATGTTGCGCTGCATGTCGGCAACGACCCCTGGCAGGAGTCGCTAAGATTTGCCGGATTGCTTGCCGAGCGCGGCGTACCCGCCCTAGTGCTCGATACCGAAAGCGGCTATTTGCGCTTGGGCAGGGCCCGCCAACTGGCGCAAGCGTTGGCTGCCGAATGCCTGACGCTGGAAGAATTATCGGCGGAAAACCTGGCGCTTACTGTTCGCGGATGCATTAAGTGAACTTGAAGTTAATTAAAAATATTTTATTCACCACGAAGACACGAAGAGCACGAAGAAATAAAACTTCGTGCTCTTCGTGTCTTCGTGGTGAAAGTTTTTTATATAGCAAGGAACAATTATGATTATCTGCATAGGCGCAGGCCCCGGCGACGTTGCTTATCTGACCCAGCGCGGAGCGGAACTGATCCGCAATGCGGATGTGGTCGCCGGATTCGATGCCGTTATTAACGTCGTGCAAAGCCTGATCCCCGCTACCGCGCAAACCGTGCTGATGAATTACCGCGACCAGACCGCGCAATTGGCGAAAGTGGCGGCTGAACACCATGCAGGCAAGAACTGCGTGGTGGTGTTCATGGGCGACATCCATTTCAGCGGCTTCCAGTACTTGGAACGGGTCGAGCGCGCTTGCGGCCATCCGGTCGAAACCGTACCCGGCATCTCTTCGGCGCAGATCCTCGCATCGCGCGCCAAGGTTTGTTTCGACGAAACGACGTTTATCACCTTCCACCGCCGCGGCGACCTTGACCCGTTCAAGCGGCATCTGGTGCATGTGCTGCAAGACCTGCGCAATGCGATCGTAATTCCCTGTCCGTGGGATGAGGCGCGCTCGTTCATGCCACGCCATATCGCCGCCTATCTGTTGGAGCAAGGCATATCGCCCGACCACCCGACCGAGGTTTGGGAGAACCTGACCCGTTCCGAAGCGGAATGGCACGGCACGCTCACCGACTGCGCGACCCAGGAATTCAGCGACATGAGCATCATGCTGATCCGCACCCGCACACCGATGTCCAGCCAGATTGAACCCGCCACGGAGCCGTTAGCGAATGCAGGCTGAAACACACCAACAATTCGGCATCGTCATTGCAGGTCACGGCAGCCGCGATGCCGACGGCATACGGGAATTCGAACAGCTGGTTGAACTGATCAGGGAGCGTGCGCCGCAACATCAAGTCAGTCACGGTTATCTGGAATTTGCCGGGCCGACCATCGACCAGGCGATTTCAGATCAACTAAACGCCGACGCCAAGCAAATCGTCATGGTCCCCGGCATCCTGCTAGCCGCAAACCATGCCAAGAACGACATGCCCAGCGAATTGCTGACTTTCGCGCGCGAACATCCGGATATCGACTTTCATTTCGGCGCGCCGATGGGCTTGCATCCGCTGTTGCTGCAAGTGGTTCAGCAGCGCATCGTCGAGACCGAAGCCACATCGACGAAAACGATACGCCGCGCCGACACCTGTCTGGTGCTGGTCGGCCGCGGCACCACCGACCCCGACGCCAATGGCGAAGTCGCCAAGTTCGCGCGGATGATCGAAGAAGGCATGGGCTTTGGCGCATCTTACGTCTGCTATTCGGGCACAGCCAAGCCGCTGGTCGCCGACGGCCTGCGCGCCGCCGCCAAGCTGGGCTATGCGCGGCTGATCGTGGCGCCGTTTTTCCTGTTCGACGGCATCTTGGTCAAGCGCATTTACGATGCCGCCGATGCCTTGCAGCAACGCGAACCTGAGCTGGAGGTGCTTAAGGCCGGTTATCTCGGCGTACACCAGAACGTCGCCGATGTGCTGATCGCCAGGGCGCGGGAAGCCGTAGAAGGCCGTGCGGAGATGAATTGTTCGCTGTGTAAATACCGGGTGCAAATCGTCGGCTTTGAACAACAGGTCGGCGAGCCGCAGCGCCCTCATCATCTGCAAGTACGCGGCTTATCGGAAAAAACAGCGGAAGCCGCGCCGGAATTTGCGCCGTATGTGCCGCATCCAATCGAAGCCGAAAGTTTCCGCATCATCGCCGCCGGGCGCGACTGGTCGATGTTTCCCAAAACGCATTTAACCGTGCTGCAACGGCTGGTGCATACCAGCGGCGATTTTAACGCCGTCGATGATATTTACTTTTCGGCGGGCGCAGTCGAAACCGGCATCCGCGCCCTACTCCGCTGCAAGCTTGTAGTAACCGACGTGACCATGGTGCAAACCGGCCTAAAACGCGCATTGCTCGAACAGCTCGGCATCGAAACCTGGTGCGGAGTGCATGACCGCGAAACCGCGCTGATCGCGCAAACGCAAGGCATCACCCGTTCCGCGGCAGGCATACGGCGCGCCTTCGAAAAATTCGGCAACGACATCGTGTTGGCTATAGGCGATGCGCCGACCGCGATCAGGGAAGCGGTGCGCCTGATCCGCGAACACGGCTGGCGGCCGCAGCTGGTGATCGGCTTGCCGGTCGGCTTTGTCGGCACTTGCGAATCGAAAGCGGAGTTGAAACGCTGCCTGCAAGTGCCGCGCATCACCAACACCGGCACGCGCGGCGGTTCGCCGTGGGCGGCGACCGTCGTCAACGGCTTGATGATCGATGCGGTGAATCAGCTTGCAGAGTCTGGTTCAAACATTGCGATGGAACGCGGATGACACAGATTTATCGTTCCCACGCTCCAGCGTGGGAATTCATCCAGCAACGCTCCTGCGTTGCTAGGCATCGATTTTTTGACGGAACATCTGTATACGGGACGCTGGAGCGTCCACAACGGCATTCCCACGCCGGAGCGTGGGAACGATGAAAATTAGGCTAAAAACATTTTTTACCACGAAGGCACGAAGAACACGAAGAACACGAAGTTTTCAATGTATTGAATTAAAAAGATTGTTTTCCTTCGTGTCTTCGTGGTGATCGTTTTTAAATGAACGGTTACTCGCGCGTATGAGTCAGATTGAACTTAGAGAGTTCGACCTTTCAGTCCTTGCCCCTAACGGCTTGCGGCGCGGTCGAACCACGGGCAGCTGCGCCACGGCGGCGGTTAAAGCGGCGCTCCATCTGCTGCTCTACAGCGAGCGCCGCACTCAGGTGCAGATAACGCTGCCTGACGATGCGTATTACCTGACCGTACCGATTCAGGATTGTCGTTGGCTAAATGAATATACGGCACGCGCCGAAGTGCAAAAAGACGGCGGCGACGATCCGGATAACACGCACGGAGCCACTATCTTTGCCGAAGTGCGAAGGAACAATGATAGGCAAATACGCTTTTTCGCCGGCAACGGCGTAGGCACCGCGACCCAACCCGGCTTGCGCGTAGCGGTCGGGGAACCGGCAATCAACCCGACGCCGCGCGCTATGATGCGACAGGCTGCTTTAGAAGTGTGCGGCGACAAAGATCAAGGCTTCGACCTGACCATAGGCTGCATGAACGGCGAAGCGATTGCCAAGAAGACCTTCAACCCGAGACTCGGCATCGTCGGCGGCATTTCGATACTCGGCACTTCAGGCATCGTCGAGCCCTTGTCGCTGGCATCCTGGATCGCCTCGATTGAAGTTTATGTCTGCGTCGCTTTGGGCAATGATGCAACCGGCATCGCCTTGCTGCCTGGCAAAATCGGCCGCGCCTATGCCAAAGAAATACTGGGACTACCCGAGCAGCGCTCGGTACAGATCGCCAATTTTCTTGGCGACGCGCTAGCCTTTGTGCAGCAGGCATTGGAGGAGCAACAGCGAGACCTGGATGTATTGTGGTTGCTGGGACATCCCGGCAAACTTGCCAAAGTGCTGGACGGCGTATGGGATACGCACTCCAGCAAGAGCGACATGGCCATGAACGTCGTCGCCCGAATAGCGGCGGAACGGGGATTGGACAGTAATCTGGTGCAGGAACTGGAACAGGCCAACACCGTGGAAGCGGCCATTCAACGCTTAAACAGTGAACCCGGCGCACAGGCGTTATGGTTATACATCGAGCAGCGGATTGCCGCGCTGGTTCAAACCAAAGTGCCTGCCGTGAACAGGGTTGAAGTCCGGCTATTTAATTTGCAAGCCGAGGGCCTGGGAGCAGATTGAATATAACTGCTACAGAGTGGGGGCGACTTCAGTCGCCATTGAACGGTTAGATTATTGCTGAGTGGGCGACTAAAGTCGCCTCCACAACTATGACCGTTCTCGGCACAGCGAGTGGAAACTGGATCACACTTAATTTTTTATGAGAAGAAGTATATGAGTCTGTTAGGCACATTCTATGGCATAGGCGTAGGGCCTGGGCCTACGGGTTACATCCCGCTGGCGGCGGTTGAGGCGCTGCAACAGGCCGACATTATCTATGCGCCCCGCGCGCGCAGCTCGGAAACCTCGGTGGCCTTGCAATGCTTAACGGGCATAGCCGTCGCACAGGAGCGGATACGGGAAATCGAGTTCACTATGGACCCCGACCGCACGGTGCTAAGCGAACATTATGCGCAATTAGCCGAAACCATTGCCGTCGATTTACGCGCAGGCCTGAACGTGGCTTATCTGACCATAGGCGACAGCCTGACCTATTCCACTTACGGCTATATATTGGCCGCGTTGCGCGAGTATCTGCCTGATTTGCCGCACCGTACCTTCCCCGGCATCACCAGCTATGCGGCGGCAGCGGCGGCGATGGGCTGGCCGTTGGGCGTAGGCAAGGAGCGCACCTTGATTCTGCCCTGCCCCGAAGATGCGGCGGCGCTGCGGCAAGACATCGAAAGCCACGACATCGTCGTGCTGATGAAGATCGGCGCGCGCCTGCCCTGGGTGCTGGACTTGCTCCGTGAAATGGGCATCGCCGAACACTGCGCATTTGCCCGCCGCATCGGCTTGGCCGACGAAATGCTGGCCGACGGTGTCGGCGATTTATGCGCGACCTCGGCGATGGGTTATCTCGCTACTTTATTAATCCGCAAAACACCCGGAGAGAGAAGACATACATGAACCTGGAAAAATCATTTTGTCCACGAAAAACACGAAAAGCACGAAAATGTTCAGTGGCATATAAGACTGCGGATCATCACCCAAAGACTGACTGGCTAACTCAACACATGAATAATGATTTATTTCGTGTTTTTCGTGGATCAATAGAGGCTTTATAGGATGAAAGTATATTTTATCGGTGCAGGCCCCGGCGCTTCCGATCTGATCACCTTGCGCGGCGCGAATATCCTCGGCCGGGTCGGCATGGTGCTGTACGCAGGATCATTGGTGCCTACCGACATGTTGCAGCATTGCCGCGCCGACGCCGAGCTGATCGATACCGCCAAGCTCGACCTTGAACAACAGGAAGCCTGCTACCGCCGCGCCCAAGAGGCCGATTGCGATGTGGCGCGCCTGCATTCCGGCGACCCGGCCATTTACGGCGCGACCGCCGAGCAAATGCGCAGGCTCGATGCGCTGGGCATAGACTACGAAATTGTGCCGGGCGTGTCCTCGTTCACTTCGGCGGCGGCGGCTATTAAAGCCGAGCTGACCAAGCCGGAAGTCTCGCAAACCGTGATCCTGACCCGAGTTTCCGGCCGTGCCTCCGCCGTACCGGAACTGGAATCGATTGCGCGACTGGCCGAACACCAAGCGACGATGTGCATCTTCCTGTCCGGGCCGCATTTGAAAAAAATAGTCGCCGACCTGCGCCTGCATTACCCGGACGACACGCCGGTGGCGCTGGTGTATCGGGCAACCTGGCCGGAAGAGCGGTCTTACCAGGGCACTTTGGGCGTCATCCTTAAAGAAACCAAAAAAAGCGAGTGGAACCTGACTACGATGTTATTGGTAGGCCAAGCGTTGGGACGCGGCGAACAAACCGAATCCAGTCTGTATTCCAAGGACTTCACGCATATCTTCCGCGTCGTGAACAAGAAAAAGCCGTCATCAACTTAAAACATTTCACCACGAACGACTTGCATGGATGCAGGAGCAGTTGCCAAGACACGAAGGTTCTACTTCTTTCTTCGTGTTCTTCGTGTCTTCGTGGTGAATTAATTTTTTATTGAATATATGAATTTTCCGCTGAAATTGCTATGTACGATAAAGACCGCAGCATGACTGATTGCGGCATCTGGCTGGTGCGGCCGGAAAGCGAAGCCTTAGCCTTGACGCTGCAAGAACAACTGGGCGGCGTGCTGTATCGGCCCTGGCTTCATGCAACAAAGGGCGACCAACCGGTCGCCCCTACGGGCCAGAAACAGCAGTTCGCCGACGCCTACCGCAAGCGGTCGCAGTGGATCATGATCGCCGCCGCCGGCATCGCGGTACGCTTTCTCGATGGCTTACCGGAGGACAAGCATAGCGACCCCGCAGTCGTAGTGCTGGATGAGGCGGGGCGGTTCGCGGTGTCATTGTTAGCCGGTCATGAAGGCGGCGCCAACCGTTTGGCTTACCGCGTCGCCAATGCAATCGGCGCGGTGCCGGTCATCACCACGGCGACCGAAGCCTTGAAACCGTTGGTGGTCGGTATCGGCTGCCGCAAAGGCGTCGCAGCCCAACAAATCGCCGCCTCTGTAGGACAGGCATTGGGCGGGCGGCAGTTAAACGAAGTGCGCGAAATAGTCACTATAGATTTAAAGGCCGACGAACCGGGCTTGCTGGAGTTTTGCGAACTGCACGATTTGCCGTTACGCGTATTGGCGAGTTCAACAGTGGCGGAACGCCCCTGGGTAACAAAGCCATCGGATTGGGTGCAACAAAATGTAGGCTTGCCGGGCGTATGCGAACCCTGCGCGTTGATCGCCGGTTCGCGCGGTCGGTTGATCGTGCCGAAAATGGCTTTAGATGGCGTAGCCGTGGCCATCGTTGAAGATACGTTGATGTGATTTATCGCGTCTCTACGCTTCATTATCGTTCCCACGCTCCGGAGACTGTGAAAGTATTCGTTTTAGAACAAAATCAAAGAATTCACCACGAAGGCACGAAGGACACGAAGTTTTCAATGCATTGATTTAAAAATAATTATTTTTCTCTGTGCTCTTCGTGTCTTCGTGGTGAATATGCTTTTAAACTGATTTGGATAATACTTTCACAGTCTCTCCGGCGTGGGAACACAGTGGCGGACGCTCCAGCGTCCCGCAACGCTGGAGCGTTACGGACTGAATTCCCACGCCGGAGCGTGGGAACTATTATTTCGCTGGTTCCCCCAAGCTCTAGCTTGGGAACCAGCACAGCAACATGAAAAATTCACCACGAATACGAGAAGAAATAAAACTTCGTGTCCTTCGTGCCTTCGTGGTGATAATTTTTAAATATTACAAACTAAATAATCAGTGGATAGAAGAATGAAAGGTGTTTTAAATTTAGTTTCGGTAGGTCCGGGATTTAGCGATTTGATCGTCCCGCGCGCCGAAGCGGCATTGCGGGACAGCGATGTGATCGTGGCTTATGAGCTGTATTTGCGCTGGATTGAGCCGTGGATAAGCGGCAAGGAAATCCACACGCCACCGCTGACCCAGGAACGCGAACGCGCCTTATTGGCCATCGAAAAAGCCCGCAGCGGCGCAAAAGTCGCGCTGATTTCCAGCGGCGACATCGGCATTTATGCGATGGCGGCGTTGGCTTTTGACGAGATGAGTGAAGAAGACGACTATGAAGTCAATGTGATACCCGGCATCACCTCCGCCAATGCCTGCGCCTCGTTATTAGGCTCGCCGTTGTCGCACGATTTTGCCACGCTGAGCCTGTCCGACCTGCTATGCCCCTGGGACTGGATAGAGCAGCGCGGACGGCATATCGCCCAAGCCGATCTGGCCTGTGTTTTGTATAATGTGCAAAGCGCCGGTCGTCAGGAAGGCGTCTACCGCATCCTCAATATCATGCTCGAATCGAAATCGCCGAAGACATTGTGTGGCGTGATACATAACGCCTATCGGCCCGGCCAGAAAGTCAGCATTCATCATCTGGAAGACTTGCTGTCGTTGCAGTTCGATATGCTGACCACCGTCGTGATCGGCAACCGTTTTACCCAGCGCAAGCGCGGCTTTATTTTTACGCCGCGCGGCTACAATAACTGGGAAGCACCCGCCGAACAACCGGCTGTCGATGAACTGCCCGCGCATGCGCTATGGGTTTTTTCCGGCACCAGCGACGGCAATGCACTCGCTAACGAATTAGCGCTGCAAGGCTATCCGGTGGTGGTATCCGCCGCAACGGAATACGGCGGCGAGGTTGCCGGCCGGCATTGTTCCGGCGTGTCGGTCTGGGCCGGTCATCAAGGCGTTGAGGCGCAAAGACAGGCGCTGGGCCAAAATCAGGCGAAAGCCATTGTCGATGCAACGCACCCTTACGCCGGCCTGATCTCGGAACAATTGATGCGTTTGTCGCAGAGCTTGAATATTCCCTATCTGCGCTACGAACGGCCCAGCTCCTATGGCATGACTGTTAACTTAAGCAATGTAAAGCCCTCTCCGGAGGAAGAGGGAGCCTATTCAACCGAGAATCAATGCGCCTCTACGGAACAAGCGGCCAAGCAGGCCATTAACCTCGGCCAACGTATCTTTCTGACTACCGGCTCCAAAGATTTGGCGACTTTTCTGCAAGCACCGGGCGCCGCCGAGCGCGAATGGTTTGTGCGGGTAACGCCCGAGCCTGAATTCATCCAAAGAGCCATCGATCTGGGTGTGCCGCGCAGCCGTATTTGCGCGATGCAAGGACCGTTCTCTGAAGCGTTCAACACCGCCTTGTGGCGGGATTTGAACATCGATTGCGTGATCGCCAAGGATTCCGGCGATGCAGGCGGCTATCAAGCCAAAGTGGCGGCGACGCAGGCGCTGAATATCCCGCTGCTGGTGATCAAGCGCCCGAAACTTGAGTATCCGTTCGCCGCCTCAAGTTTCGATGCGGTATTGAGCCAATTGCAAGCGTGGCATGTAAATCCATAAACGAGTAAGTAGATGATTAAAAGCATTTTATTCACCATGAAGTCACGAAGAACACGAAGCGATAAAACTTCGTGTTCTTCGTGCCTTCGTGGTGATAGCTTTTATCGATTCATTACTGATTTCCCTGTTTTTAATGAAAAGTTTCCACGGAATATCAACGCATGATTCCAGTCACCATCGTTACCGGCTTTCTCGGTTCCGGTAAAACCACCTTGTTGAGCAGCCTGATTAAAGCTCGGCAAAGCCGCCGCCTTGCCTTGTTGATTAACGAGTTCGGCGAAGTTTCGATCGACGGCGTGCTGATTAACGGCTGTGTCGACGGCGATCAGCATGTGCGGATTCATGATTTCCCCTACGGCCTGATTGCCTACGGCGATGACCAACACTTTATCCCAACCCTACAGGCTATCGCCGAGCGCCGTGCCAATGTCGATCACGTGTTGATAGAAACCTCCGGGCTTGCCTTGCCGACAGCGGTCATGGAACTGTTGCAAACGCCCGAACTGGCGAAGGATTTTATCCTCGATGCGACGCTGGCCGTGGTCGATACGCCGTTGCTGCTGTCCGACCGGTTTGATCGCGACCTGAATGCCGACGGTCCGCATGCGGCCGTCGCAGATTCGGTCGCAACCTTGTTTGAGCGGCAACTCGAATATGCCGATGTCGTGGTATTGAACAAAATCGATGCGCTGGATGAGGATGCCTTGCTGCTCGCCGAGCAACGCGTTCGCGACCGAGCGCCGAACGTGCGCTTCCTCGAACTCGCCTATAACGCGCAGTTGGATATTCGGCTTGCTCTCGGTTTGCGTTTGCACCAACCGGCCTTTAACGCACACAACCACCGGTTTACGCCGTTGGCAGCCGCGCCCGGTTCCGGTACGCCGACCTTGGCTAGCCATGCGCGACTGAACGGTCACGCCCATTCCGGTTTGACGGGCCACTGTCACGGACTGACAACACACAAACATTTTCATGAGCAGGATCCGGGCTGGCTGTCATTCGTACTGCGCAGTTCCGAGCCGCAGCAACCGGAAACGCTGAAACAGGCCTTGATCGAGACGGCCAAAGCGGAACCGTTGTTGCGTGTCAAAGGCTTTATATCCGCTTCCGACCAGGCCGTTCTTGTGCAGGGTGTGCGCACGCGCGTAGCGATAAGCGCCGACGCCGCTAAACCCTTTACACCTGAATCCGAACTGGTTTTTATCGGTTATCACCTGAACCGCAATACAGTGGCGGCGCTGTTATCAAAATTGACGGAAACGAGGTGGCAATGAACCGCCGCTACTTGCCCCCCACTGATTTTGCCTTTGGAGTGCAGGCTTCGCCTGCAAGCTTCCTCTCGTTCCCACTCGCCGCGTGGGAATGCATTACCGGACGCGCATCAGAGCGGGACGGGGGTTGCACCCCCGTTCCTACCGTTTTCGATAACCACTGCCATATCTTCATCCGTCAAACGTTTCGGACGGGGTTGCAAACCCCGTCCAGCCACAGAGACTGTGAAAGTATTATCCAAATTAGGCTAAAGACATTTTTTACCACGAAGGCACGAAGAACACGAAGTTTTCAATATATTGAATTAAAACGATTGTTTTTCTTCGTGCCCTTCGTGTCCTTCGTGGTGAATTCTTTAATTTTTTCTAAAAACGAATACTTTCACAGCCTCGGGAGCTTGGGAACCCGCTTAACTCTTAACTTAATGGCAGTAACGCAGAGCGCGGGAACGAGACCACAATGAAATTATCCAGTTCGCGACCACGGCCTTGCCCCGCCCTATTCATCACAGCGCCCGGTTCCAATCACGGCAAGACCACCGTTACCGCCGCGCTGGCCCGCTATCATGTGGAACAAGGCCGCAAAGTCCGGGTGTTTAAATCCGGCCCCGATTTTCTCGACCCGATGATACTCGAACGCGCTTGCGGCCTGCCGGTGTACCAGCTCGATCTGTGGATGACGGGCGAAACCGAATGCCGGCGCTTATTGTACGAAGCGGCGCTGGAAGCCGATTTGATTTTAATCGAAGGCGTGATGGGCTTGTTCGATGGCGAATCTTGCAGCGCCGACCTGGCCGAATTATTCGCGGCGCCGGTGTTGGCGGTGATTGATGCGACCGGCTCCGCTCAAACGCTGGGCGCGCTTGCCTATGGCCTCGCCAACTATCGGCCTAATCTATTATTTGCCGGTGTCTTAGCCAACAACGTCGCCAGCCCGCGGCATAACGACATGATCCTGCAAGGCATGCCGCCTAATCTGCATTATTTTGGCGGGATTCCGCGCGATAATCGCTTTGTATTGCCGGAACGGCATTTGGGTTTGGTCCAGGCTGAAGAAGTGCCGGATCTCGAATCGCGAATGTCAGCCGCGGCAACGGCGATTAGCGAAACCGGGCTGGCAACCTTGCCGAAGGCGGTGTCATTTACTGCGTCCAAACAGGAAGCGCCGCCGCAATTGCTTGCCGGCCTTTGTATCGGCATCGCCCGCGATACAGCGTTTTCATTTATTTACGCCGCCAATCTGGATGTGCTGCGGGCGATGGGCGCGACGCTAAGGTTCTTTTCTCCGCTTGCGGACGCCGCGCTGCCCGATGTCGACAGTATTTACCTGCCGGGCGGCTATCCGGAGCTGCATTTGCAAACGCTACAGGATAATCAGGCGATGAAGAAGGCTTTGCAGACGCATTTCCAGCAAGGCAAACCGATTTACGCCGAATGCGGCGGCATGTTGTATTTGCTGGAATCGATCGAAGATAAAGCCGGAAATCGCGCTGAAATGGTCGGTCTATTGCCGGGCCATGCCGTCATGCAAAACCGCCTGAAAGGCTTGGGCTTTCAATCTGCGCCGATGCCCGGCGGCGTATTGCGCAGCCATACTTTCCACCACTCGCTGATCGAAACGCCGCTGGTCCCTATCGCCTTTGGCGAGCGCGTCCATAACACCTCGGCAGGAGAAGCCATTTATCGGCTAAACCGCTTAACTGCCAGTTATCTGCACTGTTATTTCGCTTCAAATCCCATTGCCGCGGCGCAGTTGTTTAGCTGAATCTACGTTGTATATTTTGCTAAGAATTGCAGTTGTATGCTTTGGCAGTGGCAGTCCCATTGAAGGCGCCAACAGGAATGAACTGTTCCCAAACAATATGGCTTGCGCCTAATTCTTCCGCCTGAGCCAGCACTGAGTGTTTGGCAAGACTTTGCCAATCAAATTTCTTCCCGTATCCTGATGAGCCTTCAATCCTGTCCACATAGTGGCAATGTTGCATATCGGAAGCCGATGCTTCTTGCGTCTGAGCTAAAGTAGCCGCAGGAATGCTGATTAATAGAAAAATAGCGGCCAATCTTTTGGTTAGATGGGTATGATTAAATTTGAATGTTGTTAATCTAAACATATATTTTTTTTCCCTTGCGTAACTATGGAAGGCGCTACCTGCTAAACAGGCTTAGGTAGACTGCCAAATAAAGTGCTTAGATATATTATATAGTATCGATTCGAAAGCAAATGCAATGTGAAAGATTTTCTGCTGTGCTTATGAAACTGTATTTGCATTCTCCATCTTGCAAATGAACTTCCTTATACCATCGAAGAAAGCGAGTCAACGTAGGCAATATAGAAACAGCCCCAAATCAAGCCTGAATGATCTTTTCGTAAAACTGATCAAGAGCTTGTCTTTATTTTATTAGCCGTTTAGTTCCACAATTATCCAGTCAAAAACGTTCCTTGTATTAAAACTCTTCCCAACCGCCGCTGTCTACAGACTGCGGATCCATTTTGACTAAACGTCCCACGGCGACATGGGCCGTTTCAGTTATATTGGCATAGGGTTCTGTAGAGGAGCTATCCTCACCCCCCATTTTAAAGTGCGTTACCGTAACCGTCAGATGCTGAGTCTGCTCTTCCAACGATGTTGCGGCAGCTGTAGCTTGTTCCACCAACGCCGCGTTTTGCTGGGTTACGTCATCCATCTGGCAAATAGCCAGATTCACTTGTTCAATACCGGAAGTCTGTTCAACAGAAGCGGCGCTGATCTCGGACATGATGGCAGTAACGCCGCGGATAGAGTTAACGATGTCTTCCATGGTGTTACCGGCTTGGGTGACCAGCTTGCTGCCATCCTCAACCTTCTCAACCGAATCGCCAATCAGATTCTTGATTTCCCCAGCAGCAGATGCAGCGCGCTGCGCGAGACTGCGCACTTCTCCGGCGACCACCGCAAAGCCCCGTCCCTGTTCTCCGGCACGAGCCGCTTCTACCGCGGCATTAAGCGCGAGTATATTGGTCTGAAACGCAATGCCGTCTATCACAGCAATAATCTCGACCACCTTGCGCGAGGATTCATTGATCGCTTCCATCATTTTTACAACTTGGTCAATCACTGTGACGCCCTTGCCTGCAATACTCGATGCACTCACGGCAAGCTCACTGGCATGTTTGGCATTATCGCTGTTCTGATGCACGGTTAAGGTCAGCTTTTGCATGCTGTCGGCGGTTTGTTGCAAACTGGCGGCCTGCACTTCGGTTCGGTGTGACAACGACGTGTTGCCGTGTGCGATTTCTTTGGCCGCTCTGTGAATTGATTCGGCGACATCCTTGATCTGCCCGATAGTCTCCTTGAGTTCATCCACCGTGGAATTGGCATCCTCTTTAAGTTGCCCAAAGGTGCCTGAATAATGATTGATAATCTTTTCAGTCAAATCGCCGTGGGATAAGGCATTGAATACGCGTACCGTTTCATTGAGGCCGCTTTCGCTGGTTTGCATCAGCTGATTGATCGATTCGCTCAGCTCGCGGTAAAAGCCTGTCTTGCCCTGCATAACGATGCGCTGGGTAAAATCTCCCATAACCGCTGCGACCAAAATAACGGCCACTTCTTTTTCCACCGTGACCTCATCGGTGCGATCCTGCCATTCTGCCACCGAGCCTATGCACTTGCCTTCCGGAGTGACCACCTGACTGATAATAACCTCCATAGATCGACCGGCCAAATCGACACTGACCGTGCTGGCGCCGGTAGTAGAATTAACATATAGCTCCTTGTGCGTGAAAGGCTTGTGAAAACGATCGAGATTGAGTCCGATCAGATTGGCGGAACAGAAATTCGGCAACACGTTGCGAATGCCCGCTTCGGCTTGGTCAAACATGCGGCCCACCGATTTATTGGCGTAAATAACGTTACGCTCATTGTCGGCAAGAATTACGCCGGTACTGACGTTATCCAGTGCAATTTTGACATGAAGGTGTTCATCGGCAATGCGTTTAGCTTCCGCGACATCGAAGCCCAACTTGATCTGCATAGCTTTGAGAGCCGACATCACATTGCTGATTTCGTCTGTGCCTTTAATTTCGAAATTATTATTGTAATTACCCTGGGCAATTTGACCAAAATGGCGAATAGTGACATTAAGCGGACGTACGATGGACCGCAACAGAGAGAAACTCAACCACAGAGCCAGTAAAATGCCTAATGAGATCAATATGCTGGCAATTTCGCGCGTGCTGTAATAACGGACCTGACCGGCCTCGAATTCCTGTTTGGCGATCACGACCTGCAATTGCAATAGTTTCTGAATACCCTCGGCAACCGGTTCGTAAAGAGGGTTAACTTTATCCTCAATAAGCTTACCGGCCAGCGCGCTATCATTACTGCGTAACGCCGAGATAGCAGGTTGCAAACCTTGCGTGACAAAACGGTTTTTATCGTCTGCGACCTTATCGGCCAGATTTTTTTCATCGGGACTCAACGCGTTTTCAATGTAGGCATCCCAAGTCCTGGCGATGACAGCGTTGTTTTGTTCTACTTCGGCAAGATTTTTCCGAATCAGTTCAGGGTTAGCGTTGAACAGGCTGGAGGCGATACGCAGCCGGTTCGTCAGCAATAGTTTTTGAACCTGGAAAATCTGATTCGAGGGTAGCAGGCGATTATCATGAACGTTACGCAAATCCTCGCTATTTTTGCTCATGCCGAGGAGTCCCATGCCGCCGACGACCAATAACAATATTGACATGATGGCAATAACCATCAATAAACGAGTTTTGATGCTAAGATTTTTTGATGAAGGACGCCTGCCCAATAGTGTATTTTTGAGAACTTTTCCGTTCTCTATCCTTAAGTTACCCGCCTCGCCTTCGCGAAACTTCCGGTAAGCCTCAACGACCTCTGCAATCTGTTCTTGGCTGGGTTTGCTGCGGACCGACATATAACCGGCCAGCTCATTGTCTTCGTAATAGGGTGTAACATTAGCCAGCACCCAATAAAAATCGCCATTTTTACAGCGATTCTTGACTACCCCGGTCCATGGACGCCCTGCTTTCATCGATTTCCATAAATCTTCAAAAACTTCTTCAGGCATGTCAGGATGGCGAATTATATTGTGCGGCGCACCCAGCAGCTCTTCCTTGGTAAACCCGCAAATTTGGATAAAATCCTCATTCGCGTAAGTAATAATCCCCTTTAGGTCGGTCTTGGTAACAATGGAATCAGTCTCTGTAAGAGCATGTTCGACATTGGTGATCGGCATATTAATTTTCATGAAGCTTTTCTTGGAAATAAAACAAATAATTTTAAAATTTTTCGAAGAACGGGCGTGAAACGCTATACATAATCAATCATAAAGCTTAAAGCCGCACAGAACGCCGCGTTCACACAAAATCGCAAGCTTGGCGTTCTTTGCGGATGATTAATCTACTTAAGTTTTATGGGTTATAACATACAGGTTCTTTTTGAGTTTAAGCCGTCCGGTTGCGTTACCAAAAGCCGTAACCCAACAAATCAAACAATTAATTATCCACTTTAAAGAACGCCATGACCTGTTGCAGTTGCATGGCTTGACCGCTCAGTTCTTCCGCGGTGGCGGCAAGCTGCTCGGAACCCGATGCATTTTGCTGCGCGGCTTTATCCAATTGACCGACCGCATCGCTGATCTGGCCGATGCCTTGCGCCTGCTCCTCTGAAGACGCGGTGATTTCTTCGACCAAATCCGCGGTTTTCTGAATGTTAGGCACCATTTTTTCCAGCAGGATACCGGCATCCTCGGCAATCTTGACGCTGTTTTTCGCCAGGCTATTGATTTCCTGCGCGGTTACCCGGCTGTTTTCCGCCAGCTTTCTGACTTCGGCGGCAACTACAGTAAAACCCTTGCCGTGCTCGCCGGCCCGCGCCGCTTCAATCGCCGCATTCAGCGACAATAAATTGGTTTTGTAAGCTATATCTTCGATTAAACTGATTTTATCGGCGATTTCTTTCATCGCCTCTACGGTGCGTTTGACCGCTATGCCCCCATTAGCGGCTTCTTCCGCCGCCGTGGTCGCCATGCTGTTGGTTACTTTGGCGTTATCGGCGTTTTGTTTTACCGACGCGCTCAACTCCTCAATGGAGGACGTGGTTTGCTCAACGCCTGAAGCCTGTTCGGTCGCGCTTTGGCTGATGGACTGGGCGGTCGCGCTGATTTCCTGCGAGGCATTACCCAGGGCATCGGAATTGGTGCGCACTTGTTGCACAACACTGCTGAGCTGATCGCGCATGGTTTGCAGCGCGCTGGCCAAGACGCCGATCTCGTCTTTCTGGTCAATATCGATGTGCGCGGTAAGATCGCCTTCCGATAGCGACTCGGCAAATTTAACACCCAAAATAATCGGTTTGGTGATCATGGAAGCCAAAAACAACGCGATGATAATGCCCAACACGATCGACAGAATGATAGTGCCGATAATAATTTTGTTGGCTTCGTCAACCAATTGCTCGGCTACGCTACGCGCAGCGCCCAACTGTGCATAGCCGGCACCTTCCGCGTCTTGCGCCTGCTTGATGACATTGCCGCCCAAACTGCTCATGTCCGCTAATATGACCTTCAGTTTATCGTCGTTAGCTATCCAACTTTTGGCTGATTCCGTGTAATCCCGTGTTCCATTGCGCATATCTGCAACATACTTGAGTCCTTCTTCGCTAAAAAGAATTTTTTGCAACTCATCATACATCGACATTAATTCCGGTAATAAAACCTGCATATTTTTCCAGGCCTCACGATCCTTGTAATTAACTTCTTCCTTTTCCTCGCGCATGATTTCCATGGCTTTAACATAAATATTGGTCGTGAGGATATAACGCTGAACGTACTGATCAAGCTCTTGACCGCTCACGCCTTTTTTCATGGCTTCGGTATATAACGCTACCTGCCGTTTGAGCATTCTATCGGCTGCACCAGATACAGCATTCCCCTTATCCACCATTTCTGCCACGGCTTGCTTATTCGCCTTTAACGCCGCAACGCCCGCCCGGTATTTTTCGGCGTACTGAGCGGTGCCTTCTCTTGCTGTTTTCGATTGCCCCAATAGCTCGGTATTCTTGTATTGCTTGGCGACTGCATCCACTTTGTCCAGATAGCCCATCAAATCCTTGACGTTCTGTTCGGCGCGCTGGTGAACCTCATCCTTTTCCTGCAATAGGTAATTTTTTTCTTCCATAATGGTCGCCAGCGCCATGCGCTCGACGCCGGTTGCGTATTCAACCGCTTTACCGTTGTTGTCGGTAATTCCGAACAACGAGTCCGATACCCTGCCGATGTAAATTTTTGACAGCATGCCAAAGCCGCAGGTAATTAGCACCAACAGCAAGGCTCCGGTCAATATCTTGGTTTTTATGCTTAAATCTTTTACGTTCATAAATAATGAATCCTTGTCTGGGTTAATCAGTTTAGTGCAGAGAAACTGGCTTCTTTGCTTGCATTGCCGTTTTCGTAATCGGCAACCTGTTTGAGCTGAGATAATTCTTTTATCGAAAGTACGCGATTGATATTCAACAAAATAATAAATTCGTCACCCACTCGTCCCATCGACTGGATAAAATCAGTCCGAATATCGGCGCCAAAATCAGGCGGCGGCATAATATTCGCCTCGGGGATTTCCAAAATTTCATCGACGGCATCGACTAACATGCCCAGCAGCTGGGCATCCTCGTTATATTCGACCTGTACCAGCACAATACAGCTGCGCTTGGTTATCTCACTGCTTTTCCGACCCAGGCGCGCCGATAAATCGATTACCGGAACGACATTGCCGCGCAAATTGATAACGCCGCGTATGTAGTCAGGCGTCATCGGCACGTCGGTAATCGTGTTGATTTCGATGATTTCTTTGACGTCTAAAATACTGATAGCCAGATCCTCGCTGCCCGCCTGAAAAGTCAGATACTGGCGTAGTTGATCCTGAGCCGCTAACTCGGTTTTATTGTCTTTGTTATGTATTAGTTGATTCATGGTTCGATACGCCTGTCAAAATCGTTCAAAATCATTCTCGTTAAATTCAGGTTTGGTTCCGCCCGCCTTGCTGACCGGTGCCGGTTTCGGCTTTACGGTGGAAAACCCGGTTGAAGCCGAACGAGAAACTGTTTTTTTTGGGGCTGTTTTGTTGATCGGCATCTGTTTGCCAAATTGACTCGATTGCCCTTTAGCTGCACGGCTTTGAAGTGCATCCACCGTAAAGAATGACATAGCTTGTTGCAGTTGCATGGCTTGACCGCTCAGTTCTTCCGCTGTAGCGGCAAGCTGCTCCGAACCCGAGGCATTTTGTTGCGCGGCTTTATCCAGTTGATTAATCGCGTCGCTGATCTGGCCGATGCCTTGCGCCTGCTCTTCTGAAGATGCGGTGATTTCTTCGACCAAGTCTGCCGTTTTCCGAATATTAGGCACCATTTTTTCCAGCAGGATTCCCGCCTCTTCGGCAATCTTGACGCTGTTTTTAGCCAGACTATTGATCTCTTGCGCCGTTATCCGGCTGTTTTCCGCAAGCTTTCTGACTTCGGCGGCAACGACGGTAAATCCTTTGCCATGCTCGCCGGCCAAGGCGGCTTCAATCGCGGCATTGAGCGATAGCAAATTGGTTTTATAGGCGATATCTTCAATCAGGCTGATTTTTTCGGCAATTTCCTTCATCGCCTCTACCGTGCGTTGCACTGCTATACCGCCATTTGCGGCTTCTTCCGCAGCCGTCGTCGCCATGCTATTGGTTGCTTTGGCATTGTCCGCATTTTGTTTGACCGAGGCATTCAACTCTTCAATGGATGTTGTCGTTTGCTCAACGCCTGAAGCCTGTTCGGTAGCGCTTTGGCTGATGGCTTGAGCGGTCGCGCTGATTTCCTGCGAGGCGCTGCCTAAAGCATCGGAATTGAGGCGAACTTGTTTCACGACACCGCTAAGCTGGTCGCGCATGCCTGCCATCGCTTGAGCCAAAACGCCGATTTCATCATCCTGCTTAAGGTCAATCCGGGCAGTAAGATCGCCTTTTGCCAATGACTCCGTAAACTGTTGCATGGACGATAGCGAGCGAAAAACACCGCGAATCAGCAAAAAGCCGATCACCGTTGACAACAATAAACCCACCGCCAGCAGCACTATTGAAATTAAACGAGTATCTTCATAGCGCTGTTGAGCGGCATCGTATTGCTGTTTGGCAACATCGAGCTGTAGCTGCATCAACGCATTTATGCCGTCTCTAACCGGCTCGAATAATGGGCGTACCGCCTCTTTGATATTTTTTTCTACAGCGTCGCTATTACCGGCAACCAGATACTCCATAGTGGGATTTAAGCCTTCAACGACAAAGCGTTTACGATCCTTTGCAAACTGGTCGGCCAGCTTCTTTTCTTCCTCAGTCAGAGTGGTTGCCATGTATGCATCCCATAATCTGGTAATATCAAGTATATTTTGCCTGACACGCGCGATATTTCCCTGATCTTCTCCCTTGAATACCAAGCTATTGACCATTGCGATGCGGTTATCCAGTAATTTTGCATTGATCTCGGACAGCTGCCCCATCGGAACAGTGCGATCGGCATAAACGGAGAGCAAGCCTTCATTGGCTTTTTGCATCCCATTCAATCCAAGCATCCACAGTGTGACAGACAGCAAGGACATAAGCCCCACGAGTATGATCAAGCGGGCTTTAATGGTTTTTAATATATTCAATGTTCCCAGCGCTGTTTTTTTGACGACTTTTCCGTCCTGGATTTTTAAATTGCCTGCGTTGCCTTCGCGAAACTTTCGATAGGCATCGGCAGCCTCTGCAACTTGCTTTTGGCTGGGTTTGCTGCGCACCGACATATAGCCGATCAGCTTGTTGTTTTCATACAATGGGGTAGCATTAGCCAGCACCCAATAAAAATCGCCGTTTTTACACCGATTCTTAACTATCCCGCACCATCGGCGCTCTGCTTTTAACGATGTCCAAAGGTCCTCGAAAGCTTCAACCGGCATGTCCGGATGGCGGACTATATTATGCGATGCCCCGATCAGATCTTGCTGGGTAAACCCGCTGATTCGGATAAACCCATCGTTAGCATAGGTAATCCTTCCTTTCAGGTCGGTCTTGGTGGTAATGGAATCAGTCTCTGTAAGAACATGTTCAACATTAGTGATTGGCATGTTAATTTTCATAAGGCGTTCTCTTAGATAGAAATGGAACTTAAATCATTTAAAAACTTTCAGAAACTGAATATCAACCAGCCGTCGCTAAAGCCAAAGTATGATTCACCCGTTTTTTTGCATGTTGGATAAGCCCCTGCACGTCGAGAATTAGCGCAACATCACCGCTGCCCAATACCGTCGCGCCGCCAATTCCATTAAGATTTTCAAACAGCTTTCCGAGCGGCTTGATGACGGTTTGATTTTCACCGTGTAACTCATCCACTACAAAACCCGCTTTTGCCTCGCCAAAACGCACTACAACCAAGCTTTCCCGCTGTGTACGAGGGTGTTTTTTATCTTTATGGAAAAAATCGCCCAAGCGCAGATAGGGTAAAACTTGACCCCGTAAATTGACATAATTTTGAACCTCATCAATTTGCCATTGATCGCTGCTCATTTCGACGCATTCTTCAACCATGCTGAGCGGGATTATGTAACGTTCTTTTTGCGCTTCCACCATGAATCCGTCAATAATCGCAAGCGTTAGCGGCAAGTGTATGGTTACCGTGGTGCCTTGTCCCAATTCGCTATCGACCGAGACGCTGCCGCGTAACGCCTCGATATTGCGCTTGACCACGTCCATGCCGACGCCCCGGCCGGACAGATTGCTGGCCTGTTCTTTGGTGCTTAAGCCGGGCTCAAAAATGAGGTTGTAAATTTCGTTCTTGCTGAGCGCTTGATCGGCTTTAATCAGTCCTTTGGCTACCGCTTTGGCGACGATTCTTTCCGGATCCAGGCCTTTTCCGTCATCGCTGATCTGGATCACGATACGCCCCGAGTCATGATAGGCATTAAGCTGTATGGTACCTTTTTCAGGCTTGCCTGCCCGTAGTCGCTCTGCGGGCGTTTCGATGCCGTGATCGAGCGAATTGCGCACCAGATGGGTCAGCGGATCGTTGATTTTTTCGACCACGGTTTTATCCAGTTCGGATTCGCCGCCGGTGATTTGCAGTTGAATTTGCTTGCCTAATTCCTTGCTGACGTCATGCACTACGCGCTGGAAGCGCGTAAAAGTCTCGCCGATTTGCACCATGCGCAATTGCAAGGCGGTGTCGCGTATGTCTTCGACCAGATGGCTCATGGTCGAGGCGACATCGTCGACATCGGATAAGCCGTGCTTATCGACCATCAAGCGCATCGCCGCGCCTGAAATCACCAGCTCGCCGACCAGATTTATCAGATAACCCAGTTTGGCCGCATCGACCCGGATGTAATTGGATTCCTTGTTGACTTTTTGTTTAACCGCTTCTTGTTTTTTAAGCGCCTGTTCGATGACCGGTTGCTGCAAAATATTTTTTTCCAGCAACATTTCTCCGAGAGGTTTGGCCTCTTCTTTATCCTCGTCGCGCTGTTCGTTAAGAGTGAGCGCGACTTCTTTTTCAGTTAAAGCCCCAATCTCGATCAGCATTTCGCCTAAGCGTTTAACTTGGTCTTCCGGCATATTGGCCAACAACAGCAAATAGTGTTCCTGTCTGGAATTGGGCGGCAAAATATGAATATCGCAATCGTCTTCGGCGAACTCGAACACGTCTTCTATGGTTTTCTTGTCGGCGCTGCTGTTAAAAGCTATTTTAAAATTCAGATAACAGTCTTCAGGGTTCATATCCTCGAAACGGGGAATCGTCGGCATGGTAATAATCACTTCACTGATTCTACCCAAGGTTTGCAGATAACGAATAAACGATAACGGATCCATGCCGTTTCGTAATGCGTTCTGTTTGAAAGCCAAACTGATTACCCAATTGTCGCTACTGTCCGATGTATTTGGATCAACTTCAAAATGATCGGCTTGTTCATCTTGAGTCGAGCGCATGCCACCGGCGGCTTGGCCTATTAATTGGGCAATCAACGCCTGACTTTGTTGTTGCAGCGCTTCCGGCAGCGCTTCGCCCTCGTTAAAAAGAACGTGCTGTATTATCTGTGCCGTGTGATCTTTGCAAGCCAATAAAACTGAGATAAGTTCCGCGTCAATCTCGCGCTCACCGTTTCTGACCCGGTCTAATACGGTTTCGGCTTCATGGGTGAAAGCGACTACATCGTCAAAACCGAATAGTCCCGAGGATCCTTTAATGGTGTGCATGGCGCGGAAAATACTGTTGATGCAATCTGCATCGACAGACGCTACTTCCAAGCCTAGCAAAGCTTCTTCCATGGCCGCCAGCAATTCGTCAACTTCCTGGGAAAAGGTTTCCAAGGCGGGATTTATATCGCTCATGATTTTTTCCAATTAGCGGGGATAACAATGGGATCGCCAAAATACATGCCGAGTTTAAGCAGCTCAAAAATCTCAATCACCGCTTCGCTATGCCTAAGCAAGCGTAGGGTAAAACCGCGTTTTTGCGCTTCCGCCTTTAGCAACAGCAACAATTGCAAACCTGCGCTGTCTATTTCGGTAACCGCCGATAAATCAAGTTGCAACTCCCGTGTATCGGCATGGCAGTAGCCTAACAGGGTTTCTTTTAGCGACTGTGCATTATAGATAGTCATATCATCCATAATAGGCACACACAGTATCCCGTCGTTTTTATCGGCTTTTTCGGTCATGACGTCTCTCAAATAAGGGATAGCATTAAGGCAACACTAATTTGGCAACGGCCGCGAGTAAAATAGGCGGCTGGAAGGGTTTGGTCACCCAGGCTTTAGCGCCGGCTTCCTTGGCCGCGCGTTTTTTATCCTCTTCCATTTCTGTGGTCAGCATAATAATCGGAGTGAATTTATAATTGTCGAGCTGTTTAACCGCTTTAACAAAGGCAATGCCGTCCATAACCGGCATATTAATATCGCTGACAATAAGATGGATTTTAACGCCGTTCAGTTTGCCTAATGCATCCTTGCCGTCAGAGGCTTCGATCACCTCATAACCTGCTCCTTTAAGTGCAATTCCGACCACCTGCCGCATTGAAGCGGAGTCATCCACGATCATAATTGTTTTTGCCATAAGTAAAAGCCTGCCTTTGTATCTATTAAAAAAAAGTTAATTCGTCCGAGCTGTCCTGTACATGATCAGGCCTCGAGCTAACCGATTTGTAGTTTTCTTCTATATGCTCTACGGCTTCATCGACCCGGAGCATATTGCCGTCGCGGTTACTGCCTTGTTGTTGTATCTTTTCAATGGTTTTTTGCAGATTCAGCAAGTTATTTTCGACTTGCATTAATATTTGACTCACGCGATCCTGAAACTGCAAGGCGACCAACACCTTATTGATCTCACCGCGGATTTGCTCGGCATTGTTTCTGAGCGCGCAGGCGTCGTCCCGATAATGGGCCAAGGCCTGACTCAAGTGGGATAAAGTTTGCTCGATATTGGCTTCGGCCTGAAACAGGGTTGACTCATCAACCTGCGCGGACTTTTCCGATATTTTTAACATCGCAGTTACCGCAGCAACAGTCTCGTTAATCTCGTTGCCCAATCGCTGCCCGATATGTAAAAAATCATCCGCCAATTTACGCGCGTCGTTCGCAACAACTGCAAAGCCTTGGCCCTGCTCGCCGGCTAAAGCGGCTTCATTAGCCGCGCTAAGCGCTAACCGGTTAATACGTCCGGTCAGGCCGGCTATTTCCGTTGCCCCCGCAGTCAATCCGCTCATGCGGCCGAATAATTTTTGCAACTCGTCCAAAACATCATGGTTGACGGTATGAACGTGTTTGAGCGCTTCCAGAACGGGTTGCAACAAATCGCGACTGGTAGTGATTACACTGTCCGAATGATAATGCTGTCCGGTCAAGGTGTTGTCAGCGCCGTCAACAATCAGCTGAAGTTCGCCAACCATATCGGCGAAACGACTTGTTAACGAGATAATCTCTTGCTCGGTATGTTCGCGCGAAACCATTACCTGTTGGGAAAGTATGGGGCTGATAGTCAACAGCAAGCGCTCCAATTCGGCGGTATAGGCGGCAACCGTATTGATCTTGCCGATTTCGTCCTGCTCCCAACGGGCATTAATTTGCTTCAATTCGCTAACGTGGCGATGCCACAAAAGCCAACCGCTTCCTATTCCACTCAGCACTGATAGTAAGCCGGCAACCACGCTATATAAAGTGGCTCCGCCTTGCCAGATAAAGATTATCGCACTCAAAATAATCGGCAATGCAGGCAATGAACCGTACAAAAATTTACTGTCGATGCTATTTTGACCGTTCCGCATTAAAACCTCCGTTGTTCCAGTAGATTTCGTAGTTTAATATGTATTTATACTTAGCACTATTACATCCGTAATTTTATTACAAAAAGAGAGTTTATTATCAGCCTTGAACCCATCAACGCCGAAGAGTTTGCCCAGTTCAGGCGTGTCATTTACGATCATGCGGGCATCGCGCTGGCTCCTGAGAAAAAAATCATGGTGGCCAGCCGCTTGGCTAAGCGCCTGTTACACTATGGCCTGCAAACTTATGAGCAATACTATCAATTGCTTAATTCAGGACAACATCCCCACGAATTTCAATTGATGGTCAATATCTTGACCACCAATGAAACTTATTTTTTTCGCGAACCCAAGCATTTCGCCTTTCTTCAAGAACAGATTATCCGGCCCTGGCGGGGCGATAATTTCCGTTTATGGAGCGCTGCAAGCTCTACCGGGGAAGAGAGTTATTCGATCGGCATGACCCTGGCCGAAGGCTTGGGCATGAGAAAATGGGAAATTTTCGGTTCCGATGTCAATACCGAGGTATTGGAAACCGCGCAAAGAGGCGTTTATTTGATGGACAGGCTGGATAATATGGACAAACGTTACCTGGATAAATATTGCCTGAAAGGCGTACGTTCTCAGGACGGCTACTTTCGCGTCGATGAAAAAATAAGAAACCGCGTCAGTTTCGGACAGATCAACCTTAAAACCTCTCTGCCCAAAAGCCTCGGCCAATTCGATGTTATTTTTTTGCGCAATGTATTGATCTACTTTGACACGGAAACCAAACAGGATATAGTCCAACGCGTCATTTCGGCGTTAAAGCCGGGCGGCTATTTTTTTATCAGTCATTCCGAAACCTTGCACAGCATTAAAACCGAATTATCCATGGTCACGCCGTCCGTTTATCGAAAACCATGCAAGTAGGCCAGTATCAGGGACTGCCGCGAGTCATCATCGACCCCGGCGAAAGCTATGTCACCAAAAAAAATGAAATTATTTCCACCTTGCTGGGTTCCTGCGTGGCGGCATGTTTGTATGATCCGGTTAATCGCGTGATCGGCATGAATCATTTTTTGCTGGCTCAGCAGCATTCCGGTCATAATGCCGCCTTGTTAGCCTCGGAAGGCGGCCGTTACGGCATTCATGCGATGGAGCTGCTGATCAATCAGATGTTGAAACAGGGCGCGCAACGCATTCATTTAAAAGCCAAAGCCTTTGGCGGCGGCGATGTGCTGAAACTGGGTAATGAATTACGGGGAGGCCAATCCATTGGCGCCGTTAATTGCGAATTTATTAAAACTTTTTTGCTTACCGAACATATCCCATTGGTAGCTTCCTGCTTAGGCGGTCACGTAGGGCGCAACATCTTTTTCTTGGCCGGCGATTTTTCCGTTTATGTTAAGCGCATTCAACATGACGAAGAACAAGCCGTTATTAATCAGGAACAGCGTTTCCTGAAAAAAAATGCCGACATACACATTCCGCAGCCATCGGATCAGGCTGATTTTTGGTAAAAACGATTTAAATTATTAAAAAAATGTCAACTGAAATTAAAGTATTAATTGTCGACGATTCTGCCGTAGTAAGGCAGGTATTAACCGGTTTGCTGGATGGCATATCGGGACTAAAAGTCATCGGGGCTGCGCCCGACCCGCTTTTTGCGATGAAGAAAATGGAAGCCGAATGGCCCGATGTCATTGTGCTGGATATTGAAATGCCGCGCATGGACGGAATAACTTTCTTAAAAAAACTGATGAGCGAGCATCCCACTCCCGTCGTCATTTGTTCCACTTTAACGGAAAAAGGCGCCGAAGTAACCATGCAGGCCATGAGCGCCGGCGCGGTCGATATTATTACCAAACCGAAGCTAAACTTGCGCAACTCCCTGCAAGAATCCAAATCCGCCATTATCGATGTAATCAAGGCTGCCGCGGGGTCCAGACCCCGGATAATCAAATCAAGCACCGCCTCGCCCAGCCCCGTCGCGGCAAGCGCAAACAGCCTGTTCGGCGCCGGGGCCTTAAAACCGATGGTACAAACCACCGATCGGGTGATCGTCATCGGCACCTCAACCGGAGGCACGCAGGCATTAGAATACCTGTTCACCCAGCTGCCGCGCACTGCCCCGCCGATCGTCGTGGTACAGCACATGCCGGAACATTTTACCGCGGCTTTCGCCAAGAGGCTGGACGGTATCTGCCAAGTAACGGTAAAAGAAGCCGCGCATAACGATCGCGTCTTGCCCGGCATGGTTTTAATCGCTCCCGGCGGCAAGCACATGTTGCTGCAACGTAGCGGCGCACAGTATCGGGTTGAAATCAAAGACGGTCCGCTGATCAGCAGACACAGGCCCTCAGTTGACGTATTATTTCGTTCCGGCGCGCAGTCTGCCGGAGCCAATGCAGTCGGCATTATCCTGACCGGCATGGGCGATGACGGCGCTCACGGCCTGAAGGAGATGCACGATGCCGGCGCCCTGACCATAGCCCAAGATGAAGCCAGTTGCGTGGTCTACGGCATGCCCAAAGAAGCCGTCAAGCTGGGCGGTGTCGACGGCATCCTGCCGTTGTCGGCCATTCCGCAACTGATTATGCAAGCGCCGACCCGCGCGCTGTTTAAAAAAGCGTAGCTTCGACTCATCAGCACAATCGACAAATAACACGGATTTAAAAAGCACACAGCAAACTTAGCCTCGGCTTTTAAAAATCCGTTTTAAACCTCTTCAACCCGCGGACTATCAATCACAAGACAACCGTCTCAAGCCGCATCAAACTGATCATTTACGTCATCATGCTTGAGATGATGTTTTTCATCGACGGCCTTGATAGCCAAATTGCAAAAAAATCCCACCACCAATAATCCGGCCATGATCTGCATGGTCATATTATAGGCATCGGCTTTGGCTACACCCTGCGCGATCTGACTTTCCCTCAGATAATTAACCAGCACCGGACCCGCAACCCCCGCCGTGGCCCAAGCGGTCAGTAAACGGCCATGAATGGCGCCGACGTACCTGGTGCCGAAAATATCGGCCAGATAAGCCGGAATGGTCGAAAAACCGCCGCCGTACATACTCATAATCACCGCGTAACAGCCCATGAACAACGCCACATTATTCATGCGTCCGGTATAAGGCACAATCGAATACAGCACACAGCCCAGCATGAAAAAGGTGAAATAGGTACTTTTCCGGCCCAGGTAATCGGACAGCGTCGACCAGAAAAAACGCCCGCCCATATTGAAGAAGCTCAGCATGCCGACAAACGCGGCGGCCTTTTCGGGCGTAATCTGGTCCTTAAACATCTCCTGGCTCATCGCCGAAGCTTGACCGAGTACGCCGATTCCGGCCGTCACATTCAGGCATAGCACCAGCCATAACAGATAAAACTGCGGCGTTTTAAGCACTTGTTCGACATGGACATGCTGGTCCGTGATCAGCTTGCTTTTACGCGTATCCGGCTGAAAATTATCCGGCAACCAGTCCTCTGCCGGCAAACGGATACTGAACGCGCCGATCATCATGAAAACCAGGTAAATACCGCCCATAGTCATAAAAGTCTCGGCAACGCCGACCGATGTCGCCGACGCGAAATGTTTCATCAAAAACACGCCTAACGGCGCGCCGATCATTGCACCGCCGCCAAAGCCCATAATCGCAAGCCCCGTCGCCATGCCGCGCCGATCGGGAAACCATTTGATCAGCGTCGAAACCGGCGACACATAACCCAGCCCCAAGCCGATGCCTCCCAACACGCCGTAACCCAAATACAGCAGCCAGATTGCATGCAATTGTATTCCCGCCGCCGCGATAAAAAAGCCACCGCTAAAGCAAAGCGCCGAGCAAAACATAGTGACGCGCGGCCCGACTTTTTCCAGCCACTTACCGGCAAATGCAGCCGACAACCCTAAAAACACGATAGCTAAACTGAATATCCAGCCCAAAGTGGTCAACTTCCAGTCTTCCGTCAACGACTCGGTCACGCCCAGTACCTTGGTCAACGGCAGATTAAAAACACTGAATGCGTAAACCTGGCCGATACAGAGATGCACCGCCAATGCAGCCGGCGCGACTAGCCAGCGGTTAAAACCAGGTTTGGCAATAATTCTATGTTTCGATAAAAAGGATGAGGCTAACCATGTAGACATAAGGCTTATTCCTGTTGTTTATTAATACGTCGGAGAAATTTCTGATTTTGACTGCCCCGTCCGGTAAGCGGGCCGCGACCTCCAACTCGCCGCCCTGGCCTCAATACGACTATGCAGGGTGGAAAATATACATGTCGGTGCGTTTTTCGATCTTGGCAATTGCCGGTCGTTAACGTGCAGAACCTCAGCAAGCATCTTTTGCGACGGACCGCGTGCTTGCCGTAACTCATTGAGCGGCATCTCGGCCAGCCATGCTCGAACCTTAGCTTCGGCCCGTGCGCGTGACTCGGGCGACACTGTTCATTAATCTAGGGGGCTACATCGTTTTTTCAGGCTTATTTTTTATAAAACTTTTTGGTGTAGCAGGACATCAGCAACCCCCTGACCGTTGCAATGTCACTTTGTTTATGAATCTTACTGTCCTTATCACTCACAGTCGGCATCAGGTTTTTTGTTTCATCGGAAATATCGCTATTGCTAAACACTGAATCAGCCGCGCAATCACAGTAGGATTTGGCTTGTTCCGCAGAGCGCGTGGAACTCTCCTGCTTTATACAGCTATTAATGTAAGCTGATTTAACTTGGGATCCATTACCCTTCTCGCCGCTACATGCCGATAAGCCAAAGCATAAAGCCGTGATAAACACTAAAATTTTCTTATTCATTTTGTTCCTTATTATCGATTATTGTTATGGAACCGCATCGGGCAAACTGTTTATGACTGACATTTACATACATCAAAACAATTAAAATATTCATATGCAGTATCGCCGAGATTACACATTAGGAGCCACCTATTTTTCACCTTGATGATGTTCCGCCGATTACCGTTATTGGGCTGTCGGGGAAAGCAGCGGATATTTTGCGTGAAGCCATCCGTGCCGAGAAGGTAGGTAGATCCTTAATAAATCGATAAATGTAAAAGTCGTAGCATGGATAGTACGATTTCGCTTTTGCAAACCGCCAATCAAGACACAACATCCAATGCAATCGCTCCGGCGTGGGAACGATTAATAGGCGTTTTTTTCTACAAACTAGCCAATAAAAAATGCGTTAAGTTTGTTGCCGTCAAGATCACTGAAATAGCCGCAGTAAAAACCGGTGTCGCCGCGTGGATAAGGTGCGCCTTCATCAGTTGCCCCCAACTTCAAGGCCTTTTCGTAAACGGCATTGACTTGTTCAGCGCTATCCGCGGCAAACGCCACCATGACGCCATTGCCAGCGGTTGCCGGATTGCCATTGAAAGGTTTGACGATGCTTAAAGCCGTTTTATTTCCCGTTCCCCAGACAATAAATCTATCTGTTTCCTTGATGCGCTTTGCACCGAATTCAGCGAGCAGTGCGTCATAAAAATCCGCGGCGCGTTCGTAATTATTAGTTCCAATGGTTATATATCCGATCATAAAGGCTTTCCTAAATTGTTTCTAAACGATAATAAAGTAGTACCTAGCTGGGCAATCGATCAAGTAATTACCTGATTAAATAATTATACTGCTATTAACGGACAGATTCAGCGCTTACACATCAAACCGAATACATAAGCCGGAAGGCCGGGATTACCTGCGATTCGCCGGCACCGCTGGAATTTATCAATCCTGTATGAAACCGGCAAAAGAATCGGCAATCTGCTGTGATCCCCACAATGACTGTGGCCTGCCCTTTAAACCGGATACCCGCTTGGATTGATCGCGGAAAATAGATGCCTTGCCCTCCGAGCCACCCTAGCCCACCCACGACGGTTTAAGCATGGCAATTATGTGGGAGCGGCTTTCCGGTTCGTCATCCAAAACAGCGCACTATCCAGTTTGTAGGTCGCGAACCCGACATTTGTGATTAAATTGCTTATCTCAACTTACCCTGCTGATGAACGCCATGAAACACCCTGAATTCCCGCTAACCGACGAATTAATTTATCTCAACCATGCCGCCGTAGGCCCCTGGCCTAAAAGAACCGGCGAAGCGGTAATCAAGTTTGCCGAACAAAACACCCGTTACGGCTCGCATTTTTATCCGGACTGGCTGAACAAGGAAACCGAATTGCACAGCCAGTTGCAAACGCTGTTAAATGCCCGTTCCGCTGACGATATTGCGCTGATTAAAAACACGTCGGAAGCTTTGTCCCTTGTCGCTTATGGTTTGACCTGGCAGCCCGGCGATAATATTGTCTCCAGCAATGAGGAGTTTCCTTCGAACAGACTGCCTTGGGAATCCTTGGCCGATCAAGGCGTGGAATTTCGCCAAGCCGACCTGCACAGCGCCGGGACGCCGGAGGATGCTTTATTTGCGCTGGTCGATGGCAACACCCGCTTACTGACCATCAGTTCCATACAATTCGCCTCGGGGCTGCGTATGGACTTGGCAAGAATCGGCGAATTCTGCAAGCGCCGCGGCATCCTGTTTTGCATAGACGCCATCCAGAGTCTGGGCGCGGTGCAATTTGACGTGCAGGCGTATCAGGCGGATTTTGTAATGGCCGACGGTCATAAATGGATGTTAGGCCCCGAAGGTTTGGGCGTTTTCTACACCACGCCCGAGGCCAGGGACAAGCTAAAGCTGACCCAATACGGCTGGCACATGATGAAAGACATCCACAATTATGAAAACCAGCCGTGGGAAGTTCACCCCGCCGCCCGTCGTTTTGAATGCGGCAGCCCCAATATGCTGGGCATCCATGCTTTTTCCGCCAGCCTGTCTTTATTGTTGGAAACCGGCATGGCCGCAGTCGAAGCGCAGGTTTTAGAAAAGTCCGATTATGTAAAGGATGCGATCGATAAGAACCCGCAGTTGGTCTTATTGTCGGCGAAGCAAAGTCCGCTTAAATCGGGCATTGTCATCTTTAAACACCGTACGGTTGCCAACGAGACGTTATATAAATATTTGCAGGGAAACGGCGTGGTTTGCGCCTTGCGCGGCGGCGGCATACGATTTTCACCGCATTTTTATAATACGTTTGAGGAAATCGACCGGGCCTTTGAGTTGTTAGGCTTGTGGTAGGTACACTATTTTCTACGAAGACCTTACGAACACGAAAAGCTATTAAGCCGGGTTGATGATCCAGATATTTTCTGATGTTTGATATTCCGAACACCCAGACTGTTGTTTGTCAATACGCAATCGACCCAGCTTGCGCTTCATTAGAACTGTCTACATCATGATATATGCTGGACGCCATGAAAAGATGGCAAAACCCAAGTAACCCAATCATTACTTAATATTGATATTTTAAAACCGGATAATTATGCGAAATCGAACTAAACAATACGCAATAGTAGGTTTATTTTTTGCGTTATTACTCGGTTTACTACCCACCGCCGAAGTAATAGCCGATGATTTGCAACCGCCTCAGCAAATCATCCAAACTGTCTCGGCACAGTTGCAGCAAAAACTGAAGGACAAATCCTTTACCAGGAATTTTGCGCAAGTTACGCAATTCGTTAATGGCGTTATTTACCCCCATACCGATTTCGACAAAATCGCACCGTTAGTTCTTGGAAAGCACTGGAAAACGGCAACGGCCGGGGAACAGGAGCGTTTTAAACATGAGTTCCAGACCCTGATCGTAAGAACCTATTCCAGGGCCTTTGTTGAATATAACGACTGGACCATCCGTTTCATGCCGCTTGAAATGTCCAATGAAGCCACAAAAGTCGTCGTAAAAACAGAGATTCTGCAACCCGGCCTGCAACCTGTCGACGTCAATTACCGGATGTTCCTGACTAAAGGCGAATGGAAGGTCTACGATATTATGATTGATGGCGTGAGTCTGGTGACTAATTACCGTTCAACTTTTAATGACGAAATTCAAACCAAAGGCTCATTAAGCGCCGTTATCGATAATCTGGTTAAACGTAATGCCGAAGCGCTTTCAGCAAAAGATTCCTGATGACAGAGTTTAACCACAAGCTAAAAAACATCGTTCACACGTTGGCGCTTTTCCTTTGCATGGGCGCCATTTTGTCATTAGTCGGTTTTATTTTGGCCGGAGTAGACGGCATTTTGTGGGCGGCGGTTTTAGGTATTCTGATACTGGTTATCAGTCCGAACATATCGCCCGCTTTCATCTTTTCCATGTATGGAGGCAGATTGCTATCGGCAAACGATGCGCCCGGCCTTTATCGGGTAACGCAGGAGTTGGCCGCTCGTGCCGACCTAGCTGCGCCGCCCGAACTTTACTACTTGCCCAGTCAACTTATGAATGCCTTCTCGGTGGGCACCTCGGCAAACCCGGCAGTCGGTCTTAGTGATTCGCTGCTGAATACACTGAGCATGAGAGAGATTATTGCAGTACTGGCACACGAAATCAGTCATATCCAGCATAATGATGTGCGGGTGATGACTTATGCCGATGTCCTCAACCGGATCACCCACACCTTGTCTTTGACTGGCTTTTTGTTGATTTTTTTAAATCTGCCACTGTATTTTCTGGGCTTGGTGACGATTTCCTGGTTTGCATTAGGCGTGCTGATTGTAGCGCCAACCATTATGAGTTTCCTGCAACTTTCATTATCGCGAATGAAGGAGTTTGATGCCGATCGCCAAGCCGTTTTATTAACGGGCGATCCCGAAGGTCTGGCAATGGCATTAACTAAACTGGACGTCTATGAGTCCTCGATTTTCGACATGCTGTTGGGTCGAGGCCATAGAGGATCGATTCCATCCGTCCTCAGGACGCACCCGGATACTGAAGAAAGAATAAAACGCTTATTAAGTTTGAAAAAAACCTCACAACAGGCTTTGACGCATTCAAACCATGACAGATTTTCCGTACCCGTCCATTATCAAAAATCAATCAGGAAACCGCGCCGGCATTTAGGCGGGTTTTGGTACTGACGAAGTCCGTCATTCTTGCATCATAACCTTGCCGTAGCCCGGCGGACTTGCCCATAAGGACTCCATCAATAATAACTTCCGCTGAGATTTCCTACGCTCTGCGTGGTAATCCAGTCAGGACGCTCCAGCGTCCCAAACCACAGAGCCCTCATCGTTATACACAAATACCCAAGCACACCTCGTTCCCACGTGCTACGTGGGAATGCCGTGCTGGACGCGCTGCGTCCCGTATACGCAGACCTTGCCCATGATTCGCGGCGCGTGGGAACGAGAAGTTGACGGTGTTTCGCAGGCATTTGTGTATATCGATGAGCGCGATCGTGGGAACGATGAGTTATGTTTCGGGAAGTTATTAACGACCCTATCCTAAAATAGGGCTGAATGGGCAATGACGCTGGTTTTTGACTCCATTGATTTATTTTTCAGGCACAAACTTAAGAATCACAGGGAACAGTTACTGCTCCCTGTGATTTCTAACCCCACGCCCGCAACCGGTTTAACTTAACGCCCCGGCGAATTTTGCTGACAAAATAGAATTAAGCAGGTAATTTGGTGACTTTTTTGATGCGTGCTTAACGACCCAAGCAAATAGCAATAAGGTTAGAGCGCTTATCAGCTCATTGATAAAGGATAAAAATGAACTTTAAAACCAGTTTAATAAAAATGGCAATAAAATGGACACCCAACATGCTGATTATATGGGTGGCCAATATAATACTTAAGGGCATTGCGGAATTAGTGGATTTTAATTTTGATCTCGAAGCCCGAAAATCATACGTGCAAATTCAGCTCCTCGGCGAATCTGAAACAATTGAAGTTTGGCTGGAAAATTTTACCGTTGTTAGCGATGAAGGGGGCCACAGCCTAATCATTGAACAAGCGCAATCGAACCGGATTTGGTTGAATAATTTACTATCCCGCATCGCAGGGAAAGCCTGGAAAATTCCTGTGATACCTCAATTCACGGCTGAAATTGAGCTTATTTGCGAACTGTTCAAGGCCGACAGCGCAGAAGAAGCCGAAACTCCGGCTCAGGAAGATAATGGATACGCTGGACAGGGAACTCCCCGTCCCGCTGAGAGCAAGTAATCAACCGCTATCAATTTCCAGGATGCCAGGTTATGTCTAAAGTGACACTTCTAGTTTGCACTAATTACCGTTATTCCTTGAATCACCCATCGTGCGGTGCGCGTGGCGGTGAAAAATTATTGCAACAGCTAGAGATCGCAACGGGAGGCTATGATGTCAAAGTGGAGGCGAGTTGCTGTTTTGGGCATTGCGTGGACGGGGCCGTAGTAAAAGCCGCACCTAATGGCAGTTTTTATCATAATGTCACAGAACTTGATATTGCAAAGATAGTGTCCGATGCCATGCTATTGGACGCTACGCTTGTGGATTAATCGCTACAGACGGACCCGGCATGTTGCCCGTCGCCCTTGGCTGAAAACCAGACAATATTCCTTAGAACCCAGTCAGGGACGCTGGAGCGTCACAGCCATTAAGTTAAGAAAAAAAAGCTCCCTCTCCTGCGCACTAGTTCCCAAGCTCCCGAGGCTGTGAAAGTATTATCCAAATTAGGCTAAAAATATTTTTTACCACGAAGGCACGAAGAACACGAAGTTTTCAATGTATTGAATTTAAACGATTGTTTTTCTTCGTGTCCTTCGTGTCTTCGTGGTGAATTCTTTAATTTTTTCTAAAAACGAATACTTCCACAGCCTCGGGAGCTTGGGAACCAGCGTATCTATTAACTTAATGGCAGTGACGCAGAGCCTGGGAACGATGAGTTTATGTTTCGGGACGTTATTACCGACCATACCCTTAGTGAATATGCACCTCACGCGACTTTACCGTATCGCTTCTGCGTAAAGTGTAGCGCTCTTCCAGCTCGCTGGGCATCTTCGCGCCATCGCTGTTAAGCTGAATCAGCGTCCCATCGTTTTCAATATGATATTGCCGTGTGTTGGGTTCGTTACGCGGCGTTAAAACAACGGTACGCTTTTCATCATCCCAGCTATATTTGCCTTTTTCATAAAACTCCCTTGAGGAGTCTCTTGCCGGCTGAGTCACCAGCAGGTAATTGTTATTTTGTTTTAAAGACAGCGTCGTCTTAATTCCATTGCAATCGTTGCAAGGGAGATAGCCGTAAAAAACGCCATGAAACTCCAGACTCTTATCGATAGGGTTTACATGCGCGGAGTGATCTGTATTTTGCTGACTGCTATTTACCCGCGCTCTAAGATACTTTTCTTGGGCTTCAAGGTCTGTTTTTGCCATTGCCGGGTGATAAACGGAAAATAAAATACTGAATAAAATCAAAGTCCGATTTTGTTTTAATTGTTTTTTTAATGTTTGCATATCAATACCTCTTTAAATGTGTAATTCATGTTCAGTGCTTGCCGGACAACGATCACAAAGCCCGGGTTCTGTACAATGTAAGTCGGTTAGCTTAGCGCACGCCATTTACGATCAAGTCCAAGCCGGCTCCTGGCGAGCCCTTGAAGCAAGCAGGGTTAAATAAAACACCGGCCAACCTCAGACAGTGTTATCAACATCAACCGCGTTTCCCGTCCCATCGCAGGTTTTAGACGCTTTCTTAGCCGCATACATTGCTTCATCGGCTTGCCGAATCAAGGTATCGGGCTCTCCGTATTGATCCGGTCCGGATTGCACGATGCCGACGCTCAGCGTTACATTGTTCAATCGCCGACTGATTTCAGCGTTGAGACGGTTGATGTATATCTCCCTAGCCTGCTCTTCTTGGCAATTGGGCAGTATTAAACAAAATTCATCACCGCCGTAACGAAAACAGCAATCTTCTTCACGGGAAATTTGCCTGATCGCGGCTCCCACCGTGCGCAAGATATGATCGCCGTGCGGGTGGCCCTGAGTATCATTGATAGCCTTGAATTCATTAATGTCCATATAAGCAATGGATACCGGTTCGTGTCGCCGTTGAGCGATCCGCAGTGTCCGGGTCAGGGTTTCGTTCAAATAACGTACGCTTAGCAAACCTGTCAGCGAATCGACACGCGTTAACTCTTCGAGTTGATGAGTCCGCTCCATGACCTTTTCTTCCAATGCGCTGGCATAACGCTCGGATTTTTCCTTGGAAATTTCGATTTCCGAAACCAGGCTGCGGATATAGGTTTCAAATACCAGTGTGATGTCGAACAACAGCAATTTGTCGAGCGCGGCAAGCATGCCCTGACGATCTCTCTTTTCGGGGAGCGTTTCGAAAATTATTTCAAGCAGCAAGCTCTTGAGCACGTTTATCGCAGCGAGATACAGCTTCGGCTCGACACCAATGCGTTTATGTACCAAGCCGATCCGGAGCCGATTGTTCACATACTCGAGATCGTACAGGCCGCTGAATAAGTCGAGCACATATCTGCGCTGCGCATTCTTCAGGCGATCCAGAGTATCCGCGTCGCCGATCAACAGCGCGATTTCGGCTACGCCGGTCTGCATTTGGTAAAAAGTTTCGACCAAGGCATCGACTCTGCCTTCAATGATTGAACGATAGTCTTTCAGCCGTTTGACATCCTCGTCGGTCAGGGCAAGCAGCGATTTACGATTCTCTATATCGAAGTCAGTAATTCGCATCTGCTCGAGTAAAGTTTGATCGGTTTGTTTCAATTCCATCTCCTAGCTATGTAATTTTCAGATTTAATCTGATATTGCTCTTATATCAAAGATGAGGTATCGGCGGTCTGATAGAAATGTCGATTTTTTTACCAAACCCAAGGCGTAACCCCGATAAACGAGAATAGCCTAAGAACCGTCAAACATAAAGCAGCATTGTTGAATCCAATCGAACCGGCGACATTGTCCCGTTCCCGAAAACGCCTAACTTCAACCCCTTGAATAGCAAGGTATTCAGATTCATAGCCGAAACCGCCGGACAACAGTTTTGATCTACGTCAAAATCTGCCTGACTTACAACATCGCCGGCGCCGGAATTTGTTTGGCAGCCGGCGGACGAAATAAATCCCGTCAATCTGCATCAATGACGATCCCGTCACTTATCCCTTTCCTTAATTAGCGCGTCATACCGGCATGGACTGCCGATATCCAGAGTACATGGATGCAATCAAGGCCTTGCCATCCTTGGCTTCCGGATGCCGGCAATCCCTACCGGCATGACGTATTGGACATTTTCGTTAAACTGATGGGTGTTAAGCGATGATAACGGGATGACTAAACCGGCATTAAATCGGTAAAATAGCGGTTTTTTATTGCCCAGCCCCCTTAAATCATAATGCGTACTACTCAATTCCCGCTCAATACCGTTAAAGAAACTCCGGCCGATGCTGAAATAGCCAGCCATCAATTGATGATCCGCGCCGGGCTGATCCGCAAACTGGCCGCCGGTCTTTACACTTGGTTGCCCTTGGGGCTGCGGGTTATGCGCAAGGTCGAGAAAATCACCCGCGAAGAAATGGAAAAAACCGGGGCGCTGGAAGTGTTGATGCCCGGCCTGCAACCCGCCGAACTGTGGCAGGAAACCGGACGCTGGGAACAATACGGCCCGGAACTGGCGCGCTTAAAAGACCGTCATGACCGCGATTTTTGCCTGGGGCCGACTCACGAAGAGATCATTACCGATCTGGCGCGCAACGAGATCAAAAGCTACAAACAGCTGCCGATCACTTATTACCAGATTCAATCCAAATTCCGCGACGAAATCCGGCCCCGTTTCGGCGTGATGCGTTCGCGCGAATTCATCATGAAAGACGCCTATTCGTTTCATTTGGATCATGAATCGTTGCAGCACACCTACGATGCGATGCATCAGGCCTATAGCAACATCTTTAACCACTTAGGCTTGAATTTCCGCGCGGTCGTCGCCGATTCCGGCTCTATCGGCGGCGCGGTATCGCATGAGTTCCATGTGCTGGCCGATTCCGGCGAAGATGCGATAGCGTTCTCGACCGACAGCGACTATGCGGCCAATGTCGAAAAAGCCGAAGCGGTGATGCCTGCCGGTTCCCGCGGGGCGGCTACCGAAGCATTGACGTTGGTCGATACGCCCAACCAGCACAGCATCGATGAAGTCTGCGGCTTTTTAAACATCCCCGCCACGCAATGCCTCAAGACCTTGATCGTTAAAGGCGAGGAAGACACGCTGGTCGCGCTGCTGTTAAGAGGCGACCATAACCTGAACGATATTAAAGCGATCAAAATCGACGGCATCGCCTCGCCGCTTGAATTCGCCGGCGACGAGCAAGTCCTTAGCGCCTGCAACTGCAAGCCCGGTTCTATCGGCCCGATAGGCCTAAAGATCAAGATCATTGCCGACCGCAGCGTGACCTTGATGTCCGATTTCGTTTGCGGCGCAAATCAGGACGGCAAGCATTATCAAGGCGTCAACTGGGAACGCGATCTGCCGGTTCCTGATCATATCGCCGACCTGCGCATGGTGGTCGAAGGCGACCCCAGCCCGGACGGCAAAGGTCAAATCACCTTGGCTCGCGGCATCGAAGTCGGCCATATCTTCCAGCTGGGCACCAAGTACAGCGAGGCGATGAAAGCCGGCGTCATCAACGAAGGCGGCAAGAACCAAATCATGACCATGGGCTGTTACGGCATCGGCATTTCCCGCGTTGTCGCCGCCGCGATCGAGCAGAACCATGACGACAAAGGCATCATCTGGCCGACCAATCTTGCGCCGTTCCAGGTCGCGCTGTGCCCGATGAACATGCACAAATCGGAACGCCTGAAAGAAGCCTCGGAGAAGCTGTACCGAGAGTTGCTGGCAGCCGGAATCGATGTATTGTTCGACGACAGGAAAGTCCGCGCCGGGTTTATGTTTTCCGACATGGAACTGATCGGCATCCCGCACTGCATCGTAGTGGGCGACCGGGGACTCGATTCCGGCACGGTTGAATACAAGGGCAGAACGACTGAAGCGAACGAGGAAATCCCGTTTGCGGAGGTTATTGATTTTTTGAAAGCGAAGTTGGGTTAACGCATAAAACCACGAAGACACGAAGGACACGAAGGACACGAAGTTTTTATCTTGGCTTTTCTTCGTGAACTTCGTGGTGAATAAACATCCATTTTATTCACCCCCAATCAAATTCAGCGTCCTTTCCGGCAAGCTCTCCGTAGTCCCGCCTTCCAGATGCAAACGCGCATCTTCATGCACAGTAGTCATAAAGCGGATTAACTGCATCTCGTGCTGCATTTTCTGTTCAAAATCTTCCGCTTCCCACATTTTATTCAGCAAATATTTCGCATGATGATGAATGGTGAAGGCGACCGCCTCGGGCAAATGGGTGTAACTGGCCTGAATTGAAGATTTAAGCTGATCCAGCGCCGCCAGATACTGTTTATAGTCTTTAACATCCTGCTTACACTTGGTTTTAAACATCGACAATTCAGCGTCGTGTTTGGTTCTCAGCAGGCTGATGTCGTGTTCCAGTTGTACGCTTTTCTTTTTTAATTCGACTTCCAAGGCTTTTTCGGCCAGGACGCGGGCATGTTTGAGCTTGGTCCGGTCGCCCTGATTTGCCAGCTCCCATTTCAGATTTTGATCTTTAGCCGAATGAAACAGCTGAATAATTTTATTTAAGATAGTCATGCGCTAAACAAGGTTGAGATTTTTTGCTGCAATGTTAACAAGCCATCAATGTCCTGCCGGTTTCGATAGCGATTATGGTCTTGTTGCAGTTGCCGGTAAGTCGTTTCCGGCAGTTTTGTCTTGATCGACAGCAGGTCTTTATCGATGGTTTTGGACAACGAGCGAATGTGTTTGCGGTTATTCCGTTTCAGCAGGCGTTTTCTGCTTAATTCATTAAAATACTTTATTTGCCTGGTTTTAAAATAAAACAAGCGCTTAACCTGATCCTGCCTGGCCTGGGCAAACCACAAACGTCGTTGTGCCCGCTGTTTGAAGGAACAATAATCCAAAACGGAGCGAACGGTTATTTTAACAGCGCCCCATAGGCCGGCGATTATCAGCATAGCAAACGCGCTTAACAGCATTGCCGCGCCCAATATCGTCAGCAGGCCCGGCAAACCGGGGACGGCTAAGCGCAATAACAGCTCCACCAATAAAAACACCGGCAATGACGCCAAAATCAACAACAGGGAAATTCTAATAATCAAAATAAAAACCGTGAAACCCGGAAAGCCGCCCCGGCAGGCGCGCTGGGTATTGTACCCAACTTTCTGTCGAAAATTTAATCAGCCCCTACAATTGACTGACAACTGAGGACACTTGTTCATCATAAAGCGCGGCGATTAAATTAGCCTGATAAACCATGCCCACCAGGCGATTTTCGCTGTTCACTATCGGAATCTGCCGGTAGCCTTGGCTCGACATCAATGAAATAAGGTCGGCGATGTGGGCGCTTTCAGGCAACACGGTAACCGAAGTGGTCATCATATGGCCGACTGATTCCGGTTTATCGGTCGATACATAGGGCGTACGACGTATAAATGCCCGAAACCTGTCCTGGAAACTTTCATAAGCGCCCAGATTAATAAATTTAAAAAAATCGTTCCAAGTAATGATGCCGATCACCCGTCGGGCTCTATCAATAACCGGCATGGCTTTGAGTTTTTGCTTATGCATGATTTTCCAGGCATCTTCGACTTCCGTCCCGTATTCGACAGCCGGCACGTCCCTGATCATAATATCCGCGCAGGTGATATTGCCCCTAAAGCGTTTAAAACGCCTCGCCTCTGCATCGGTAAGCAGTTTACGCAGATCTCCCGCCGAAACATCCATAAACATATCCATGTTTTCCAGCGCCAACTTCAAATCCTGATCCGAAATGCCGGTTTGCTGAGCAGGTTTAACCACGGCGCTTTTATTGGCAATTATTGGATAGTCATGTCGCAACAACCAGCGGTTAATCACTATCGCCATAACCAGCATGACTAACACATTTAAGCCCACCGGCGTCAGCACAAAACCATAACCGATAGCGCTCATAGGATCGCCAGCCAGAATGGGAGTAATTGCTGTCGCAGCGCCGGGAGGATGCAGGCAACGCAGCAACAGCATCGCAAAAATGCTACCGCCAACCGCGCAGGCCGATGCTAAAGCAATATCGGTAAAACACTGGGCGCAAGCAACGCCGACAATAGCGGATATTAATTGTCCGCCAAAAAATGACCACGGCTGCGCCAACGGGCTGTTAGGAAGAATAAATAAAATAACCGCGGAAGCGCCCATGGAGGCGACGATAATCGGGTAAGCAGCGCCAATACTTAATTTCTGGGTAACCAGCGCCATAATTAAGATGGTGCTGAAACTGGAAATAACAGATAGGAGCTTGCCTTTAAGGCTTAGATTTACCGGATCAACGGTTATGAAACGGATCAGCTGACTGATATTCATCATGACATTAAACTTCCCGCTTACATTAGTATGTACTGTTACGCACTGTCCATTTCAGTCTCGAAAAAAAACAGCACACCGATTAGACCGGCTCATTGTCCGAAAATCGTGTTCCCCGCATAAAAATATCCTATGTAGGACGTACCGTGCGCGCCTCATCGGCCGCATAACATCAGTTACTAATACGGTCGGCTCCCGATGAGTCAAGTATAAAGCAATCAAACCGATATTTCAGGACTAGCGCATTTAAAGCAGAGGATATTTAGCAGAGGATATTTATAAGCCTGTTTCTCAATCATTCCGCTATGTTTTTAATGCTAAAATAAAACAATCGACAAAGCCGTTTTACCTAACCTAAAATTCCTACATATTAAAATAATGAATAGATTAAGAGATAAAATCCGCGACATCCCCGACTTTCCAAAACCCGGCATTATCTTCAAGGATATTACGCCGCTGGTAAAAGATCCCGCCACGTTGAGACTTGCCGTTCATCAATTATTGCAGCCTTTTTTAGGCAGAAATATTACCGCTGTTGCCGGCATGGAAGCGCGCGGTTTTATCTTCGGTTCTTTGGTCGCCTGGGAATTAGGACTGCCATTTATACCGCTGAGAAAACCGGGCAAGCTACCTTATGACGTACAAAGCGTATCGTATGACCTTGAATATGGCTCGGCCACGCTGGAAGCCCATATCGATGCCTTTGATGCGAATGATCATGTGCTGTTAATTGACGACCTGCTGGCTACCGGCGGAACAGCAAAAGCCAGCTGTGAATTGGTCGAGCAATTGGGCGCAAAGGTAGAGGCTTGCGCATTTGTGGTGGAACTGGATTTCCTGGAAGGGAGAGAAAAGCTGGGAAATTACGAAGTCCATTCTTTATTACATTATTAAAGAGGCGAAGGGCAAAAGACGAAAAAACCAGACTCGCGACCGCTTTTTGCCTTTAGCCTTGCCCCCATCGCCTTCCTTACCTGCGACTTTTTGATTTTTTCAATTTATCCACTTTAACACCGGCATCTTCAAACGATTTGGCGGTGTTATCAAATGATTGAGCGACGCTGCTGAATGAATATCGAGCTTGTACTAAGTCTTTCGTATCCGCATCCATGCTCAGCGCAAAACCCGCCTTATTGCTGGCATCGCCGGACGAACCGTGACCTGAAGCCGCGTCTTTATCTCCCTCAGGCGCTTCGTCGTCAAGACCGTCGACATCAGACGCCTCCGCCTTGCCATCCGTAGCCAGATTATTACGCCATTGCAAAAAAGATTCCCGCGTAAATACATAAGGATCCAAGGCGGCTTCATCAATAAATTTCAATGCGCCTTCCGCGCTGGCTCGTGTATTCAGCATCGATACCAGTTGCACAGGCATGCCTATATAACTGGCGGGGTTTGCCGCCGTATCGAATATTGCGCCCGGAATGCCGCGCGAAGTTGACGGACCAAGAAGAGGCAGCACCAAATAAGAACCCTGCGGCACTCCCCATACTGCAAGAGTCTGATCAAAATCTTCCTCGTTTTGCTCCAGTCCTACGTGCTTGGCTACATCAAACAGTCCAGCCAAACCTACTGTAGAATTGATGGCAAACCGTCCGGTATCTTCAGCGCTTTGTGAAAATTTAGCCTGTAAAACATCGTTGATAACCACATTGACGTTTTTCAGGTTATTAAAAAAGTTAAAAACCCCCGTTTGCATAAACTGCGGGGTTATCCATTTATAGGCATTTGAAATAGGCTCAGCGACATAATTATCAACGTGATCGTTAAAACCAAACATTTTCCTGTTAAAGTTCTCATAAGGATCGGCCTTGTTTGCTACAGTTGACTGTTCGGCAACGCCTGTTGTGGCACAACCGCTCAGAGCAATGGCGGCTCCGATCAGCAGACCTGAAAATGTTTGTTGTATTTTAACGCTACGATTGCCGTTGTGTAGTCTGTTCATTGGCATAAAACCTATTGTTTTGAATAATTGTCAATTTTTTCATTGATCTTGGTTATTAAAGCGTCAAATCCTTCGCGCTGTAGAATAGTAGTGTATTCCGACCTTTTCAAGGCCAAATCGCTTACACCATTGGCGATGATGTTAATAATTCGCCAGCTATTGCCCTTCTCTTTTAGCATATAATCGAACTTAACGGGCTTGTCGTCAGGCACAACAAAATGGGAATGCACGACAACTCCGCCTCTCGTTGTTTCTTCTTCCGAATCAAATACAAATGATTCCCCCGAATAATCTTTAAAGTTGTGCGCGTAAGAAGCGATACTCAATCGACTGAACACATCAGCCAGCTTTTGCTGTTGCTCTTCGGATAATTTCTCCCACTCTTTACCGACCACAATGCGGGCGATTTTTGTCAGCTCGTGGCTGTTGGAAACAGGATCCTTCAGTTTTTCATATCGTCCTGCGTAGCCTAGTTTCTTGCCATCCTTCATTACCGCAATAAGGTCGGACTGAAACTTCTCTACGACTTGTCTTGCCGTTGCACCGCCTTCATCCGCAGCAAAAGCATTCACTGCCCCCAATAAAAGGAACATAAAAACGAACGCCAATTTCATATTTTTTAAAACCATAATTAAAAAACCCCGGAAAAAAAATTTAAATCAGACAAAAGACCAAAGGCTAAAAACCGCCACCTTTAGCCTTTAACCTAAATAAATTTTAATCGACAATTTCCACTCTTACAGGAATTCCTGCAATAGTTGATGACAACTTTTCTTTTGCGTACTCAGGCGTAGCCTCCGGCACCATTGCACCCTCGGTTTTTGGACCTCTAATTGAGGTCCATAACGCCTTCAACGGATGGCTTAACAAATCTTCAACAGCCGTCGCTTCATAACCGCAATGCGCCATGCAGCTTGCGCATTTAGGGTTATTAACCGTGCCGTATTTATCCCAAGGCGTCGTATCTAAAAGCTCCTGGAAAGTTGAAACATAACCTTCATCCGCCAGTAAATAACAAGGTTTTTGCCAGCCAAACACATTACGGGTCGGATTGCCCCATGGCGTACAATCGTAGTTTTGGTTGCCTGCCAGGAAATCCAGGTATAACGCCGAATGATTTAATTTCCAGTTGCGTTTTTTACCTATTTTAAAAATGCCTCGAAATAAATCCTTAACATCGCTGCCTTTAATAAAAACATCCTGCTGGGGCGCATGCTCATAACTGAAACCGGGGGCAATAGTCACACCTTCAACGCCAAGCTCCATCGCATAATCAAGAAAAGCGGCAACTTCCTCGGCGTTTTCACCTTGAAACAGCGTGCAATTAACGGTCACTCTAAAGCCTTTTTCCAATGCCACTTTAATGGCTTCAACAGCTCGCTCGAAAACGCCTTCCTGACACACGGATGTATCGTGCCTTTCCTGCATACCATCCAAATGGATTGAAAAAGTCAGATAAGGAGACGGCTTATAATCGTCAATTCTCTTTTTCAACAACAGCGCATTGGTACATAGATAAACAAATTTCTTACGCGCAATGATCCCTTCGACAATTTGCGGCATTTCTTTATGAATAAGCGGCTCGCCTCCCGGAATCGACACCATGGGTGCATCGCATTCGTCTACAGCCTGCATGCATTCTTCAAATGAAAGACGCTTATCGAGAATATCATCGGAGTAATCGATTTTACCACAGCCCGCGCAGGCCAAGTTGCAACGAAACAAAGGCTCAAGCATCAGCACCAAAGGATATTTCTTAACCCCTTTCAACTTCTGCTTAATCAAATAACTACCTACAGTCAACTGCTGACGTAAAGGAACTCCCACAAGCAAACCCTCCAAAAAAACTTTAAACTTAATGACGCTCACATAAAATGACCGTCCTGAAAACCACACACACTAAGGAACGACAAAAACTGTACCAATAAAGCAACACACGGATAATATTCACTAAACCACAACCGCCTGCTATTTTTTAACGCAGGAACCAACGAATATCAACGAGCCTGCTTATATAATACAAGCGCTTATCTATTGTTGAGTAGAATACTATCTTTTAACTGACGACTCCAGTTTTATAGTGCGCGCGCCCAAATAGATGGCACCGATCTCACCCTCACGCCCTCAGTAAAAAACCCAAAAAATTACCGCTAACTGCTTATTTTTACACACCATTAGTCACCTTCTAAAACCGCAGAATTCACATATTTGCAACAAAACAACATTGCTTTGCAAAATACCAACAAACAGTCTATTATTGCCACTTATTAACTTAAATTAACCGTGCAGGTCGACATCAAAAACGCCATGAGTGACACTCAAATATCCCTGGATAACCCAAAATCACTCAGCAAATTATCTGACGATCAATTTCAGGCTCTATTACTTGAAGGCGTTTCCAGAACATTTGCGCTGACCATTCCTCAGTTGCCGGAAAAACTATACGGCGCAGTAGCCAACGCTTATCTGTTATGCCGGATTGTCGACACCATAGAAGATGAAGTGTCCCTATCTCCCGCACAAAAAAAATATTTTTGCTCGGAGTTTATTAATGTCGTAAAAACCGGCAACAATTCAGAGCCATTTGCAGTAGACCTTGCACCGCTGCTTTCAGAGCAAACCATTCCTGCCGAACACACCTTGATTCATGTTTTGCCCAGGGTTATTCAAATCACGCATAAATTTGAACCTGAACAAATCGAGGCTCTGGCTTGCTGCGTGGAAACCATGGCTGAGGGCATGCCTATCTTCCAGGCCCAAGATCTGCATGGCGGCCTGGCAACGCTCGCCGACATGGACAGATACTGCTATTACGTTGCCGGTTGCGTCGGAGAAATGCTGGCCAAGCTTTTTTGCCATTACTCACCGGAAATCGCGAAGCACAAAGACCAACTGCTTAGCCTGTCGGTGTCTTTCGGTCAAGGGCTGCAAATGACCAACATATTAAAAGATATTTGGGATGACGCCGAACGCGGCGTGTGCTGGCTGCCGCAGGATATTTTTACCGAAACCGGGTTCGATCTTAAAAACCTGACCCCGGAAACCCATTCAGACAATTTCAGATTAGGCCTGGAACACTTGATCAGCATCGCTCACGGCCATTTGCATAACGCCCTGAAATACACGCTGCTGCTGCCTACTCATGAAACCGGCATCCGCAACTTCTGTCTTTGGGCATTGGGCATGGCCGTTTTGACCTTAAAAAAGATCAAGCAAAACCTGGACTTCAACAATTCCGATCAAGTCAAAATCACTCGCAACAGCGTTAAAGCGACTATTCTTGCGACTCGATTGACTGGACGCAGCAACACTATGCTTAGCTTACTTTTCAACCTAACAAGTCGTGAACTCAAAACGCCCGACTGGACATATTCAACACCATCCTCAAAAGCCAAGACAGAACTTTAAGGACGTAACTTATGTTTAATGAAACCCATTCAGAGATAAATACCGGCACTGTTTCGAGTTCATCGAATACTGTTAATAGCTATGCCGACAGCCTCAATCGCGCCATTAGCAAAGCGCAGGACAAATTATTAAGCTTGCAGGATCAAGACGGCTATTGGGTATTCGAACTGGAAGCCGACTGCACGATCCCATCCGAGTACATCATGATGATGCACTATCTGGACGACATCGATGAATCGCTTCAGGCCAAAATCGCCAACTATCTAAGACCCCGTCAATCCAAAGACGGCAGTTATCCCTTGTATACCGGCGGCGAAGGCGACATCAGTTGCAGCGTTAAAGTCTATTATGCGTTAAAAATGGCCGGAGATTCTATTGACGCGCCGCATATGGTCCGGCTAAGAAACTACATCCTCAGTCAAGGCGGAGCCGCAAAAGCCAATGTGTTCACCCGCATTGCATTGGCGATTTTTGAGCAACTGCCTTGGCGCGGCGTTCCGTACATTCCTGTCGAAATCATGCTGTTTCCCAGCTGGTTTCCGTTCCACCTGGATAAAGTATCCTATTGGTCAAGAACCGTTATGGTGCCGCTGTTTATTCTTTGCACTTTAAAAGCAACGGCAAAAAACCCAAACAACATCAATGTACTGGAGCTTTTCGTCACCCACCCGGACGAAGAAAAACATTATTTCCCTGAACGGACAACCTTAAATAAAATATTTTTGGGCCTGGACAAACTGGGCCGGGCGACGCGTCCGTTAATCCCGAAAAAAGCCCATCAATTGGCGATTCAAAAAGCTCAGGATTGGTTTATCGAACGGCTGAACGGCGAAGACGGTTTGGGCGGGATTTTCCCGGCAATGGTCAACGCTTATGAAGCGATGCTGCTGCTAGGCATGCCTAAAGATCATCATCATGTCGTCACCGCCCGTAAAGCCATCGACAAATTACTGGTCGTCAATGAGCATGATGCCTACTGCCAACCCTGTTTGTCTCCGGTTTGGGACACAGCGCTCGCCGCGCTGGCTTTACAAGAAGCCGACAAGGCCGGCAATCGCCCAAGCCTGATTCGCGCCTACGACTGGCTTAAAAGCAAACAGCTGTCCGACGAACCCGGCGATTGGCGTATTTCCAAGCCTGATTTAGCAGGCGGCGGCTGGGCATTTCAATTTGAAAACCCGCATTATCCCGATGTCGACGACACTGCGGTCGTTGCCTTTGCGATGGCTGAATCGAATGTGCCTGATTTGGATGAATCAATACACCGGGCGACCCGATGGATAGTCGGCATGCAGTCCGAAAACGGTGGTTACGGTGCGTTTGATGTCGATAACACGCACTATTACTTGAATGAAATCCCCTTTGCCGACCACGGGGCGTTATTAGACCCGCCTACTTCCGATGTCAGCGCACGCTGCGCAATGCTGATGGCCAGAGTAGCTCAGGATCATGCCGAGTACTTGCCTGCGCTAGAGCGCACTATCGAGTACATCCGTAACGAACAAGAACAGGACGGCTCATGGTTTGGCCGTTGGGGAACCAACTACATTTACGGCACGTGGTCGGCATTGCTTGGCCTTGAGCAAACCCGCCTGCCTAAAACCGATCCGATGTACACAAAAGCCGCAACATGGCTGAAAAGCGTACAACGCGGCGATGGCGGCTGGGGCGAAGACAACTACAGTTACCACGATCTAAGCCATAGCGGAAAATATCATTTCAGCACCGCATTTCAAACCGCTTGGGCGGTTCTGGCGCTGATGGCGGCAGGGGAAGCGCACAGCCCCGAAGTGAAAGCGGGTATCGACTTCATCTTGCGCAACCAGCAAGCTGACGGCGTATGGAATGACGAATGCTTCACCGCGCCCGGCTTTCCTAAGGTTTTCTACCTTAAGTACCACGGCTACGACAAGTTCTTCCCGCTCTGGGCCTTGGCTCGCTACCGTAACGAGCTCCTCAGCAAGTGATCACCGGTATTGTTGTTGCCTTACCGGAAGAACTCAGCACCCTAACCTCAAAAAGAATTGATAAAGGGTGCTGTGTTTTCATTACCGATGCCCTCATTCTCGCCTATTCCGGCGCAGGCGCCAACAATGCACGAACAGCATCCGAGCTATTGATCGCACAAGGCGCAACCCAGCTGATCAGCTGGGGTTGCGCTGCCGCTCTCGGCGAATCGTTAAAACCCGGCGACTTGGTCCTGGCCGACACCCTATTGGATGCCGAAGGCGCTCAAATCGGCATTCCCGCCGCCTGGCATGACTGCGCCAAAAAACTGCTTTCAGCCACATTAAAAGTCCATGTCGGCAGTTTAGCCGAAAGCCTCACCATCGTAGCAACCAGCCAGCACAAAAAGCGCCTGTACGCACAAACCGGCGCAGTAGCACTGGACATGGAAAGCATCGCCATAGCCAAGGTTGCGCAACAAAACAACCTGCCCTTTTTAGCCATTCGCGCCATTGCCGATCCGGCTGACATGGACCTGCCCAAAGCCATCACGCACTCGCTTAACAATGAGGGCGACATTGTTCTCAGTAAGTTGTTATTATTTATCGCGCTACATCCTGCTGAATTACCCGGACTTGTAAAACTGGGCCTGCATTTCAATGCCGCAAAAAACACGTTAAAATGGGTCGCCAAACAGCTCGATCATTTGACCGCACTATCAAGCCAAGACCAATAAGCAGCATGTCATCTTTTTTCAACACCCTTCTCGGCTGGTGCGAACGACAAATAATGCGCTGCCCGTGGACGCTATTACTAATCTCGCTGTTGCTTTGCGGCGCCACTCTGCATTACACCATTAAAAACCTGGAGATTAATACCAACACCGCGGAAATGCTGTCGCCCGACCTGCCTTTTCAGCAAAACCAGGCGCATTTTAATCAGGCGTTTCCCGAGGACGCCATCACCATTATTTTTGTGGTTGAGGCTGCAACGCCGGAAGAATCCTCTCAGGCTGCCGGCAAACTTGCCGAACAGTTAGGCAAAGCGAACGATCGCTTTGATTCTGCCTACATACCCTCAGACAACGCATTTTTCAGGCAACAGGCCTTGCTCTATCTGGATCAAAATGACCTGGATAACTTCGCCAAGAAACTCACCGACGCCCAGCCCTTTATAGGCCATATGGCGCAGAATTATCACCTTGAAGGGCTATTAGGCAGTATCGGCCAAGCGCTGAACCAACGCGACTATGCCTTGCCGATGGACTTGAATCCGATACTTCTCGCAATTGACGACATTCTGAAAAATCAGTTAACGGGCCAATCCCGCTATTTGTCCTGGCAGAACATCCTGTCAGCCGACAACTACAAGGATACCGGCGCATCAAATCGGACTATCGTCATCGCCAAACCTAAAATGCATTTCAATGAAATGCTGCCCGCAGATGTCGCCCTGTCGACAGCCCGCGAAATCAGTCACGCCATCATGGCGGAAAATCCGTCGCTCAGCATTCGCATAACCGGCGAGACTGCTTTGGAACACGAAGAACTTGAGAGCGTCACTAAAGGCGCCACGTTTTCCGGCTTGTTGTCGCTGTTTTTAGTATTCGCAATCCAGTGGATAGGCCTGCGCTCAATAAGATTGCTGATCACCACCTATATCGTGCTGGTGATGGGCTTGATATTGACCGCAGGATTCGCCGCCATCACTGTCGGGCATTTAAACGTTATTTCCATTGCTTTTGCCAGCTTATATATCGGGCTCGGTGTCGATTATGCGATCCATATTTGCCTGCATTATCGCGAAGGCAAGGCGAACGGATTATCGAATAGCGAAGCCATTCTAATCAGTATCCGCGATGTCGGAGCCTCACTGTTTTTATGCGCATTGGCCACGGCGATCGGCTTTTTCGCCTTTATACCGACCGATTATGCGGGCGTGTCCGAATTGGGCGTTATTTCAGGCGGCGGCATTTTTATCGGCCTGCTTATTTCATTGACCGTATTACCGGCTTTGTTCTGCGTTTTTCCGGTCAATAACGTAAAGCCGATACGTTCGCCGTTAACTCCGGCCTTTATAATTACCTTCCCGTTTCGCTATGCAACCGGCATCAAAATCGTCTCCATCTTACTGGGCATCGGCGCCTGTTTCGTATTAGCCGACCTTACTTTTGATTACAACCCGATCAACCTCCGAGACCCCAACAGCGAATCGGTCGTCACTATTAAAGAACTGTTAAAATCCAAAACCGAATCGCCGTTTGCGCTGACCGCGCTGGCAAACAACCTGGACGCCGCCGGTGGAATTGCCTCTCAGTTGAAGCGGCAGCCGTCTGTACACGAAACCATTACCTTGGCGAATTTTGTCGCTAAAGATCAGGACGAAAAACTCGCGACTATTGAAGATTTAAATCTGATGCTGGGCGGGCAGCTTAAAAACTTCGACAACACACTCGATACCGCCAACCAGCGGGCGGCATTGCTTAAGTTCAATGAAGCCTTGAAAAAAGCCATTGTTGAACAATCCCCGAATGTGCCACAACAAACCATGCTGCAATTACAACAGCGCATCGAAGCATTCATGACACAAGCAGATGCCGCCCAGACCACGGCAGCAGGCTACGTACAGCTGGAAAAAAACATTTTAGGCTTGCTGCCGTTCACCATAGAACGCCTGCGGACCAGCCTGACAGCAATACCCTTTGAAATGGACGACTTGCCGTCGGAGATAAGATCGCACTGGATCAGCGCCGCCGGTCTCTATAGAGTCCTGATCACGCCTGAAAAAGACCAAAACAAACCGGAAAACCTGAAAGAATTTGTGACCCAGGTGCAAAGCGTCGACAACACGGTTTCCGGCCTGCCGATTATCAACCAAGCCGGTGGCGATGCTATAGTCAAGGCATTTATTAACGCCTTTAGCGGTGCTTTTATTGCCATTGTGGTGTTATTATTGCTCATGTACAGAAGCGCCAGAAAGACCTTACTGGTTGTCATGCCATTATTGTTAGCTGCTTTGCTAACCGGTGCAACTAACGTATTACTGGATAACCCTTTCAACTTCGCTAACATCATCGCCCTGCCTTTACTGCTGGGCATGGGTATCGACAGCAGCATCCTGATCATGCACAGACACCATTCCAGTTCATGTGAAGATGAGAATTTACTGCAAAGCAGCACCACCCGCGGCATTATTTTCAGCTCGATAACAACCTTGTGCAGTTTTTCAAGCCTTGCCTTCACCGCTCACCAGGGTATGGCAAGCATGGGTTTAGTATTGGCCATAGGCCTTACTTTCACAGTGATGTGTTCTTTAATAGTCCTGCCTGCTTTCAGCGGCAAAAGCATTTAATTTTTTGAGGTACCTAATGTCATTCAGCATCGCCGAACTTTTTTCTCAACACAGCACTGATAAATTTGATCTGCACGAGCAATATTTGAACAATCAAATGGTCAGAGTGTTAAAAACCATAGGCTATGATCGTCATTATAAAAAAGCAGTCGGACAATATCTCTATGACCAGGACGGTACGGAATATCTGGACTTGCTGAGCGGTTTCGGCGTTTTTGCAATCGGTCGCAACCACCCGACAGTAATCAGCGCCTTAACTGAAACCTTAACACTGGAATTGCCCAACCTGGTACAAATGGATGTCTCTGTACTCAGCGGATTACTGGCGCAGGAAATCCTGAAAACCACGCCGGACAACCTGAACAAAATGTTCTTTTGCAATTCCGGCACCGAGTCCGTAGAAGCCGCGATCAAATTCGCCCGCTACACCACCAAGCGCGAAAAAATCGTCTTTTGCGAACACGGTTATCATGGTTTGACCATGGGCTCGCTGTCGTTAAACGGCGAAAACATCTTCCGCGAAGGTTTCGGCCCGCTGCTGCCCGGTTGCAGCGCCGTGCCTTTCAACGACCTTGTCGCGCTGGAACAAGCCTTAAGCAACAAAGACGTTGCCGCTTTCGTCGTCGAACCTATCCAAGGCAAAGGCGTTAATGTGCCGGATGACAATTACTTGCCGGAAGTCGAACGTTTATGCAAAAAATACGGCACCTTGTTCGTCGCCGACGAAGTCCAAACCGGCTTGGGACGCACCGGAAAATTCTGGGCCATCGATCACTGGAACGTCAAACCGGACATGATTTGCATGGCTAAGGCCCTGTCCGGCGGTTTTGTTCCGGTCGGCGCGGTTGCAATCACCCAAAAAATCATGGATACCGTTTATAACCGCATGGACCGCGCTGTCGTACATGGTTCCACTTTCTCCAAAAACAACATGGCGATGGCCGCAGGTCTTGCCACACTACGCGTTATGGAAGACGAAAAACTGGTCGAAAACAGCATGCATGTCGGTACCGACATTATCAACAGCCTGAATGCGATGACCGTGAAATATGAGTTCCTGAAAGAAGCGCGCGGCAAAGGCATGATGATCGCGATCGAATTCCAATCACCCAAAAGCCTGAAACTCAAAGCGGCCTGGGCGATGCTGGAAGCGGCCAATAAAGGTTTGTTCTGTCAAATGATCACCATACCTTTATTTAAAGAACACCACATATTGA
>Ga0207978_100033_pt1 | contig 148495 bp, 138 predicted proteins | sample LakWasM100_LOW12_2_FD_183920 | JGI IMG/M metagenome (GOLD analysis project Ga0207978, IMG submission 183920) | Freshwater sediment methanotrophic microbial communities from Lake Washington under simulated oxygen tension - Sediment Metagenome... | ecosystem: Environmental > Aquatic > Freshwater... | reverse complement strand
AGTCACCACGCCGCCAGTGGCGCTGATGTCGCCAAGGTCAAAGCCAACCGGGGCTTGGCTGAAGGTGAAGGTGACGTTAGACACGGTGTCAGCCACGTTGAGGTTGGCATCCACGATGTTGACCACCACGCTTGGGCTGTTGGTGTCGACAATGGCAGCATTACCAGTCACGCCACCAACTTGATTGAGGGTATCTGCAAAACTGTTACCTGACAATGCTTGATCATTAGGCGCTGCAGAACCAAACTCATAAGCAAATCTAAAATTGTTTAAGTCATCGTTAATTCTTAGTAAATCGACAAACCCGAAACCGTAACTATTAGATGAACCACCTGGGCCAGCAGCAGTTTCTTCTAATACATCACTAATATCCTTACCCTCTTCGATTGCCTTAACCACAGTATCGATGGTAGCAACATTAATCGAAGTATCCAGTGTCGCAGGCACAAATGCCTCTACTAGCTCGTCAGCAAAAGCAATCAGTTGCTCCGCGCCAATATGGATGACCTGCCCGTTTGCTAATTGCAAGTCCACCTCAACACCAGCACCTGTTTTAATCGTGTCTGCAGTCTGAATATTATCGCCCAATCTCAAATCACGCTGATTGCCGTTATTTGAAATTAATGACGCAGTACCTGTCATTGCAATGATTTTGCCGATTAATGCCATGTTAATATCCTAAGAAATATTAGATGTTGCCGTTAAACTTTTATGAGCTGTTTAGCATTAAACACCTTACGTTAGCTAAAACATATTGTACTAATGGCCAATACAAAGATCTGCTAGCTATGCAACTATAAAAATCCAAGTCAGTTAGGGTATGATGCCTAAAACCAATGTCGTAATGACATTAAATTTTGGAGCATGCGTGGCTGGTATCACTAACAAAACATTAGGCACACTGAGGTTGCAACTATGCATCGCTGTGATGATGTCTTTGTCATTGTTTTTTAGCTATATCGCTGCAGAAGGCTACGACTTCAATAAACTGGCCACCCTCGCAAAGCAAAGATATGGAGATGAGGCGGCTAATGACTTTTTAGAGTTACAGCAACTAACCGCTACACTCAAAAACGCAAGCGAATCCGAAAAACTCTCCCAAATTAATAACTTTTTTAACCAAAAAGTCATGTTTGCAGACGACGCCAATGTATGGGGGCAATCCGACTATTGGGCAACACCACTTGAGTCTTTAGGCTTACATGCAGGTGACTGTGAAGACTTCAGCATTGCTAAGTATGTGTTTCTAAAAGCAGTGAACATCCCTAATGACAAACTAAGGCTCACCTACGTAAGAGCTGAGCTTTTAGAAAATAATAGAAAAGTAGTCAAGGCACACATGGTACTGAGCTATTATGCGACACCGCAATCAGAACCCCTTATTTTAGATAACCTGATCCCGCAGATATCCCCAGCATCCAGCAGAAAAGACTTATCACCGGTGTTTAGCTTTAACGATAAAGGGCTGTGGGTTGGCAATAGCGCAAAACCAAAATCAGACTCACAATCCAACCTATCAAGATGGCGAGATGTGCTAGCACGTATGCGCGCAGATGGAATTGAATAAATGAAAGTAAGGATGAACTTATGTCACTAATTAAACAATTATGGTTAGCCATTATTTTAATTTTAGCCTTAGCGTCTAGCGGAAGCTTTATCTTAAGCACCTTATCCAGCAAGCAATATTTAGAAAAGCAGCTACAGATGAAAAATAACGATAACGCAGTCACACTGGCGTTATCGATGACTCAGCTACCTAAAGACCCCGTTACGCTGGACCTGCTACTTTCCGCACAGTTTGACTCTGGCTACTATCAATACATCGCGCTACTGGATACCAATGGCAAGCCACTAAGCGAGCGTGTTAATAAAAACCTTACAACCCACGCACCACAGTGGTTTATCAATGCGATTCCGCTACAAGTAGAACCAGGCATCGCTGATATTCAGGAAGGCTGGGCACAGTTTGGCACATTAAAACTAGAAAGTAACACTACTTTTGCCTACAACAAACTTTGGGATTCAACCATACAAATTGCACTATGGGTAATGCTAATCGGCTTAATCAGCTGCTATTTGGCTGGACAATTGCTTAAAAAAATCCTAAAACCGCTTGACGATGTGGTAGACCAAGCCCAAGCGATTGGCGAAAGCCGGTTCATTATGATTAATGTACCAAAAACCAAAGAGTTTAAGTCCGTGGTCAACGCCATGAACACCCTCTCCAACCGCGTTAAAAAGACTGTTACTGAAGAATCCGCAAGACTGGAGGAGTTGAGATTTGATAACAACTATGACCATGTCACCGGCTTAATGAACCACGATTACTTTGTTAAAAAGGTCAACGCCAGCATCAGCCACGAAGAGTACTTCAATGAAGGCGTGATGGTGATTACCAGAATACTCAACATTGCAGAAATTGACCAAAAGCTGGGTTACAAAGAAACCAACCAACTACTAAAAATCATTGCAGATGCATTACAGCACTTATGCGAGCAAAACACCGCGTTATCAGCTAGCCGGCTAAGCGGTGCCGATTTTTCAGTGTTCTCAAATCAGCCTGCAGACTGCTATAGCCTTGGCACCACGATCAACAGCGTGTTTGAGAAAGTAAGCAATATTACAGGCCAAGATATCTTGGTAAATTTCCTTACCATCTCTGCGCGCATCACCAGATCAGACAGTGCCGAGCACATTATTAACTCGGTACATCACGTATTAGATGACATCGGTACCGAAGCTAGCAACAATTTACATGTCATCAACTCCGGTGAGTTGAGTCAATATCAAGACCATAACTTACAAGAGTGGAAAAGTTTGCTGACTTCAGCGCTAGATAACAAGAGGATCAAGCTAGAAAGCTATGCTGTAGTTAATCAAGCAGGTGATTTAATCCACTACGAATCACCTGTCAGGTTACAACTTGCCAGCGATGGCAAATGGTTCTGCGCAGGTGAGTTCATCACTTGGGCAGACAAGTTAGATTTAATTAATCGGGTAGATGAACTTGTATTACAAACAGCCGTTAACTCACTAGCACATGGCGCCATGCCTATCGGGCTTAATATATCGGCCAGTGCCATCTGCAATCCCGCATTTATTGATGCCGCAATGACAACGATTAAGCAGCAAATTCAGATTGCAGATAAGCTATATTTTGAGGTACCAGAACAAAGTGCTTTTGATCATTTACCAGAGTTCAGAAAGTTCTGCGTTGCAGTCAAAGCACTAGGCTGCAAGGTGGGTATAGAACATGTGGGCACACGTATCTCACGCTTGGGTGAACTACATGATATTGGTTTAGACTACATTAAAATCGACGCTTCAGTGATTCGTGATATTAATAAAAATGAAGCTAATAAAACCCTGTTGAGAGGGCTCTGCATGATTGCGCACTCAATTGGTGTGATCGCAATTGCAGAAGGCGTGCAAAACAACGATGAGATTAATGCTCTAAAACTGCTTGGCATTGATGGAATGACTGGCCCAGGCATTTCGCTCTAAATAAAACAAGCCTAGCTGAGGACAACGCTGGCGTTGGCACAAATCTAGGCTTAGCCCACTTATTAGTTTTGGCGTTGCTCGGCTACTGCAAAAACAACAGCGTCAGAGTTAGCATCGGCTAATGCGTATTAAGCATTAATGCCAGCTGCAGCCTATCTTTAGCACCTAAGCGCTCAAAAGTTGAAGCCAAATGTGCCTTAACAGTTCGTTCTGTAATATTAAGCAGTTTTGCCACCTCTTTATTACTCAAGCCTTTTGCCACTTCAACCGCCACTTCGCGCTCACGACTGGTCAACTGCTCAAGCAAGCCGTTAACGTATGCGGGCTGATTCCCTACCAATTTAGTAGAGGTCTCAATCAGGCGTAGCAACAACTCCTGTCCTAACCATAAACCACCATGACCAATAACAGTCTTAATTTCCTTTAACATCGCTGAAGGCGAATAAGCATGCGCATAACCCACGGCGCCAGCACTTAATGCAGAAAAACAATCGGCTTGATTAGGTGTGTTTGCCAGCACCACAATTTTTGCGGATGAAAACTGGCTAATAATCTTGGTAATCATGTGACTCAAGCTGTCCGGCTTTTCTTCATTCACATGTAACCAAAACACCAATCCATCACAATCAGCTACGGCACGATCTAACTTCTGAATATCCGTTGCAAATTCCCTAATGATTTCTGACTCTGGAAATGCATCAACCCAATGACTAATGCGTTCAGATAAATTACTAACAAATATATCCCGCATCTATCTCTCACTAAAAGCGTATGACTTTGCTTTTAAAACTGGTTTCAATAAGTAGGAAAGTATGGTTTTTTTACCAGTCATAATATCAACTTGTGCCACCATCCCCGGAATAATCGGCAGCCCTTTACCAAGACTGGATTTAAGCGTACGTACGCGTACAACATAATAGGCATTACCTTTTTCATCGACAACAGAATCCGGTGCAATATTTTCCACAACCCCATCTAATGCACCATAAATCGAATAATCATAAGCAGTCAACTTAACTACAGCAGGCTGTAGCAGGCTAATAAAGGCAATATCTTTAATCTGTATTTTGGTCTCCAAGATTAAAGCATCATCCGTCGGCACCACCTCTAACACTTCTTTGCCAGGCTGAATCACCCCGCCCACCGTATTGTAAAAAAGGCGGCTCACTTTACCGTTCACCGGAGATTTTAGCGTGGACTGATTCACCTTATCTTTAAGCGAAACACTGACTTCAGAAACACTGTTCAAACGTGCAGTAATATCATTTAACTCAGTACGTACTTTGCTCTGAAAAGTCTGCTGAACTTCAGAAACCTTACGCTTTGCCTCGCCAATAGCACTTTCAATTCGGCCGATCTGGGCACGTGCCTGATCGATATCACCTTTCGCTTTATTCGTTTCACGCTCTAGTTTTAGAATATCAATCTCAGATACCGCGCCACTGGCTAACAAAGGTTTATTTGCGGCAAGCTCTCGTTTTGAAGACTCATAATTCTTTTCAGCAATCTCTTTACGAAACTGTACTTCAAGCAACTCTTTTTCACGCTGTACCATCTGATCACGCGCAATGGCAATGGCAGAGGTTAACTCATCCTTACTAGAGTTATACAATGCATACTCTTGATCATAAGTCTCAGGTACTTGTTTGCGCACCTCATCAGGCGGATTAAAGCTGATGCCTTCTGCCAATGCTCTCAACCGATATTGCTTAGCCAAGTAAGCCAGATACTGAGATTGATTCTCTCTCAGTGAAGACACTGCGCGCGTTTCATCAATACGAATCAACGGCGCACCTACCGCGACTGATTCCCCCTCACTCACCAATATCTCTGAAACTATGCCGCCATCTAATGACTGAATCACCTGTACTTGTTTCGATGGAATTACCCGTCCATCACCACGCACCACTTCATCTACTCGGGCAAAAAATGCCCACAGCACCAACAACAACATCAACGCCGCAATCGTGTACAGTAACAGCCTAGCCCTCACCGGCGTTTGCTCCAAAATCACCAGATCAGCTTCTTCATGCCAAGGTAGGTCTTCCTTGGTTTCAGTCGGCGTCCATTTATCCAAAAAGTAATAAATAGGCTTAGTCAGCCAAGTTTGGCTTTTAAGAAAATGATTTATCGTCCCTAGCTTTTTAAACAAGTCTTCACTCATAGCGCTTTACCAATCTTGCCGTTTCTTAATGCGTCAGTCACTTGTTCTTTTGCACCGTCGGCAACTATTCGTCCTGAATCAATCACGATGATGCGATTCACCAACGCGTAAAGCGACGAGCGGTGCGAGATTAACAATAAAGTTTTGTTCTGAGTGTTTTCAGCCAGACGCGTCTTAATCGCATCCTCACCAGAGTGATCCATGGCACTGGTAGGCTCATCTAATAACAATATTGCTGGCTTGTTAATAAACGCACGTGCCACCCCAACGCCCTGCCGCTGTCCACCAGACAGCGTTTCACCGCGCTCACCAATCAGCATATCAAAGCCTTTAGGATGAGAGTTCACAAACTCATCAATTCCACCAATCCGCGCTACGGCAATCACGGCAGCATCATCCACGTGCGGTGCGGAAATCGTTAAGTTATCGCGCATAGAGCCATAAAACAACTGTGTATCCTGCTGCACATAACCAATACTGCGTCGCAACTCTGCCGGATCAATTTGGCGCGCATCTATACCATCAATCAACACAGCACCTTCTGTGGGCTGATATAGCCCAAGAATCAATTTGTGTATGGTTGACTTACCTGAGCCCATGCGCCCAAGAATCGCAACATGCTCACCTGCTTTAATTTTGAAAGAAACTTTAGTGAGCGCATTGCTTTCAGCACCCGGGTAACTAAAAGAAACTTCTCTGAACTCAATATCGCCATTAAACACCGGCCTAGATAAAAATGTACTATCGGCAGGGCGTTCTACTGGCCTTTGCATAATTTCATCAAGAGAATTTAACGAGGTTGCGGCATTATGGTACTGCGTTAACAAGCCTGCAGTCTGCGCAATCGGTACCAAGGCACGTGAAGCGAGCATGGTGGAGGCAATCAAGCCCCCCATAGTAAGCTCACCATTAATCACCAGATAAACGCCCAGAATCACTAAACTTACGGTGATTAATTGCTGCATGGTCGCTGCACCATTGTTAATCGATGACGACAGTAAACGTAACTTGCTAGAAACCTCAGTTAAGAAATGTGCGCTATGTTCCCATTTACGCTGCATCTGCCCTTCAATCCCTAAAGCCTTCACCGTTTCTAAGCCCACCAGGCTCTCAATCAGGGTAGCGTTTCTGGTAGCACTGGCACGGTACATCGTTTCAGATAAATCATGCATTTTGGTTTGCACGCTAAATGAGTAAATAAGAATCACCACTGCACCCAGCAGGACAGGAATAATCATCGGCCAGGAAATCCAGGCCATCACCCCAATAAAGATCAGACCGAACGGAATATCAATCAGGGTAGTAATCGTGGCAGAGGTAATGAAGTCACGCACAGTTTCAAACGAGCGTAAATTAGATGCAAAAGACCCTACAGAGTTTGGCCGCTGCTCCAAACGGATGCCTAACACTTGCTCCATAATACGCGCGGTGAGCTTAATGTCGATTCGGGTACTGGCCCAATCCAAAAAGTAGCCACGCATGGTACGCAGCACTAAATCACCAATAAATATGAACGAAATACCAAGCGCCATCACCCACAAGGTTTCTGTGGCGCGGTTAGGTAACACACGATCATAAACATTCATCGTGAACAGCGGCATGGCTAATGCAAACATATTAACCACAAATGCTGCCACCATGATATCTCGGTAAATTCGGCTATTTTCGGCTAGAGAGCCCCAAAACCAATGTCTTACGGTAACCTTGCCTACGCTAGGGGCACGCTGGTCAAAAGTAAATCTAAGTTTAGCAACAATAAAATAGCCAGCGCTTCTGGCCATAAGCTCACTTAGAGGCACTGCAACCTCAGCGTCACCAAGCTCTGGAAAAATAACACCGGCGGACTTATTATCAAGACTTACATTGGTCACCACGCAAGCTTCATCATTCTTTAACAGCAAAATAGCTGGTAAAAATTCCTGCCTGGTTTTATCCAATGATTTTTTTAGAATAGTTGTAGCTAAATGCACCCGGCTTGCTGAGCGCTTTACTAATGCTGGCGTCATTTTGCCATCACGTAGCGGTAAACCCGCAACCAGTGCATCACGTGAAGTAGCTACACCATGCAAGCGGCAAACCAAGAATAGGCTCTCTAGTAACGTATCAACAACACCTTCGCTAGCTAACTGGCTCACATCATCTTGGCCCATGAATTCACTTTCTTAGAATCAATTTTGATTACATTATGCAACGAATATACGTATCGTACTAAGTATTAAGCGCTCACTACAATAGAAATAATGTTAAATGTTATTAATTTCTAGAGAAATAAGCACCTATCCATTCGGATAGTTGACAACAAGCAATCATGTTAAGTGCGTCAATGTAGGATTTTAGGGCATATCAGCAATGCTTGCAGCATCAGGCAAACGTAGGCTCAGTGAACATCACGCACGATTGTTTTGCTGCTCAGCCAGCTCCTTCAGGAAGTCAGCCACATCCCACTCGCAACCGCCGCAACCCGACAGTGCACCAGTCCATTGCGAAATTGCATCCATATCCATCCCGCGTTCAAAGTACTTTTGTAGCTCACCACGTGTGGTGCCACTGCATTGACACATGACTTCATCTGCGGCGTTATCATTCGGTGCATTCATAGGTGAATATAGACTCAAAACTTTGTTGATTGCCTAATATTGTAACACTAGGCAGTTTAACGCTGAGGAAGCGTGGAGTGAAGATACTTGTGTTGATTCAGGATTAAATCACAGACTTAAAAACAAAAACGGCGAATACAGTTATGTATTCGCCGTTTTGCAGATGGAGCGGGAAACGAGGCTCGAACTCGCGACCTCAACCTTGGCAAGGTTGCGCTCTACCAGCTGAGCTATTCCCGCGAAAATCTATGCTAAAAATACTGGAGGCGCGAGCCGGAGTCGAACCGGCCTAAACGGCTTTGCAGGCCGCGGCATAACCGCTTTGCTATCGCGCCATTTCTAGCATTATTACTATACATCAAAAGTATTAAGCTTGATTAAACAATCTAAAACCATACTTTTTTAAAACTAAAACGGCGAAGCTATTATGCATTCGCCGTTTAATATTTGGAGCGGGAAACGAGGCTCGAACTCGCGACCTCAACCTTGGCAAGGTTGCGCTCTACCAGCTGAGCTATTCCCGCGTCGTTGTTACGTTGTGTCATCGTTAAGACAGGCGCCATTATAGAGAGTTTGAAGATATCGTCAAGTACTAGTTATGCATTTTTTATTAAATTATTGTCGCTTAATTTTCGGCATGGCTGCACGCAAATAATAAGCCATTGATAGCAATGTTAAAAATGCCGCAATTACGATTAACACCTGACCAAATAATTTTGTAGGGAATGTGCCTACGTTCGCAATCTCAATACTGTCCCAATATAATAAAAATAAAATTGCCACCATTTGCACTGCTGTTTTCACTTTACCTATCATGGCAACACCTACGCTACTACGCTGGCCTTCACCCGCCATCCACTCACGCAATGCGCTAATGGCAATTTCACGACCAATAATAATTAATGCCACCACCGCGCCTACACGCTCAAATTCAACTAATACAATCAGCGCCGCTGCCACCATCAATTTATCAGCAACCGGGTCTAAAAAAGCACCGAATGATGAAGTTTGATTAAGTTTGCGTGCTAAGTATCCGTCAAGCCAATCGGTAAATGCAGCCACAGCAAAAATGGCGGTAGCAGTCAAATTAACCCAATGCGCAGGAATGGCACCAAATGCGTGTGGATTAGTCGGCAAATAAAAAATCACCACAAACACTGGTATAAGTAAGATACGAAGCCATGTCAGCATGGTTGGAATATTGCAAATCATATAGTTAATCCCAAAAAATAACGATTTTCAGCGGTAGCTTAATGCAATTCGCCATATATTTTCTCAGCCAAACTTTGGCTGATGCCTTCAACACTGGCAAGTTCATCAATACTAGCATTTTTTACACCTTCTAAACCGCCGAAACGGGTGAGTAACGCTTTACGGCGTTTTGCGCCGATTCCTTCAATATCTTCCAAACTAGAGTGCAGCCTCGCTTTGGCGCGCTTGGCTCTATGCCCAGTAATGGCAAAACGATGCGCTTCATCACGAATCTGCTGCAGCAGGTGCAGGCCTTTGTTATCTTTTTCGAGGTTAATCATCTCACCGGTATCTGAGAAGATCATAGTCTCCAGACCGGGTTTACGGTCTTCACCCTTGGCAATACCAACCAGCAAGATATCATCCAGCCCAACTTCGGCCATTACCTCGATTGCCACGCCAAGCTGACCCTTGCCGCCATCAATAAATACCAAGTCCGGACGCTTACCCTCGCCTGCCGCCACTTTCTTATAGCGTCTGGTTAGCACGTCACGCATCGCCGCGTAATCATCGCCTGGGGTAATGCCGGTAATGTTATAGCGTCGGTACTCACTGTTTTGCATATCACCACGATCAAATACTACACAGCTCGCAACCGTAGCCTCACCCATGGTATGACTAATATCAAAGCACTCCATCCGCTCTGTACTATCAGGCAAGCGCAAGGCTTCACGCAAGGCAAGCAGTTTAGCTTCCTGATTGGCGGAAGTGGCTGCCCGCTGCCCTAATGCCAGATCTGCATTGGTTTGCGCCATTTTCAACCATACCCGTTTATCGCCGATTGGGTTGGTATTGATTTTTACTTTGCGGCCAGCTTGCTCGCTTAACACTTCTTCAATCAGCTCAGTTTCTATTTTTACGCCAACCACAATCAATGGCGGGGTATTTTGGGCAACATAATGCTGCGCCAGAAAGGCTTGCACTGTAGTTTCCAAGGTTTCACCATCGGTATTCTTAGGCATATAACTGCGATCGCCCAGGTGGCGTCCGCCACGAATCATCACTAAATTAACACAGTGCTGCCCTTGTAACTCAGCACCGGCAATGACGTCAGCATCCGACACGTTAAAGTCGCTGACAAACTGTTTCGCCTGCACCTGATGCAGCGCCTGAATACGGTCTCTAAACACAGCCGCTAGCTCGTAATCTTGCTTAGCCGCGGCAGTATTCATTTGTTCGGCAATGGTATCGATAACCTCAGTGGTCTTGCCTTGCAGGAACATGGCGGCCTGATGCACATCATTACGGTAATCATCTGCCGAAATAAAGCCTACGCAGGGCGCAGTGCAACGCTCTATCTGGTGTTGTAAACATGGACGGCTACGATTGGCAAATACGGTATTTTCACAAGTACGTAGCTTGAAAACCTTTTGTAGTAATTGAATACTTTCACGCACAGCCACTGAGTTAGGAAATGGCCCAAAATACTGGTTACCTTTACGTTGTGCGCCACGATGAAACGCTAGGCGAGAATATTCATCACCGGTCAGCGTAATATAAGGATATGACTTATCATCCCTAAACAATACGTTATAGCGCGGCATCAAGCCTTTAATCAGGTTATTTTCCAGCAACAGCGCTTCTGCTTCGCTACGCGTCACCGTGGTTTCTATACGCGCAATATTACTTACCATCACGCGTGTGCGTGGGCTAGGCAAGGTTTTATTAAAATAGGAAGAAACGCGTTTTTTGAGGTCTTTGGCTTTGCCAACATAGATAACCTCATCGCTAGCGTTAATCATGCGATAAACGCCCGGTAGGTTGGGCAAGTTTTTTAGAATGGGCTTAGCATCGAACATGAGCGTATTTTACAGCCCATTAATTGAATTGGATTAAATCAATCACGGTAAATATTACAAATGCATAGCTACCGTGATCATCAAGCCTGAGATAAATTACTCTGAAATCTTTTTAATATTTTCTAAACCTGATTTGAAAATACCTAAAATCGCGGCTTTCGCTGCGGCATCATCTTGACCAGCAGCACCCGGATTTGCCGGATCTTTACGTTTAAAGTTTGCACTCCAAACTACGGTTGTTTTGCCATCTGCACTGGCTTTAACTTTTAAAGTTGCACCATATTCACGTACTGGCAATACGCTTTCTGTGATTTCATACTTCATGGTTTTAGCATCAGCATCGAAGCTGGTCAGCACTTCATTAATTTTGCCGCCATCTTGTGTGGTTAATACACGCGTAGCGCCAACTTCAGTTGCGTTGCCACTAGTAATTTCAGTTTTTGCGATAGCTGGGTGCCAGCGCATATCGGCAAAACTACCTACCGTTGCCCATACTTTATCCGCTGGCGCATTGATTTCAATACTTTCTTTCACGCGGATTGTTTCATCAATCGCAGCAGATGCTTGGTTTGTAAACGCAAACAATGAAACCAACATTGCTGTCATAAATTTACTCATAAAAACCTCGAAATATTATTATTTAAGAATGCGCCCGCTAAAAGCGGGCGCACAAGAATATACATGATTATTAAAACGAAGGGGACACAACATGATTAACGCATGCAAATGCACGCTAGAAATTACAAATGATCATTTGTAATTTCTACTTAATATTAAGTAACGTTAGGCGTCTAACAGTTCACCGGCGATAGCCCAGTCTTCATAAGCGACTTCTTCAAACGTAATATAGGTGTAAGACTTTGGCTTATGGGCGACGCGCTCTAATGTTTCGGTGATTTCTTTAGCAATTTGCGCTTTTTGCTCGCGTGTCACTTCACCAGCTAGTTTGATGTTCACGTATGGCATGCTTCATTCTCCTTTAATTGATAAAAGTTTAATGCACTTAACTACACTATAGAAAACCAGCTACAGAAAACAGCGAGCCATGAGCACCAACTGCAATTTAAAGTTACTCATTTAATTTAATGATCGTGATCATGATGATGTTCGTGTGCATGAGCGTGCTGATGATATTTAGTCAACTGGCCTTTTAAGGTTAACCAAATATCCCGCATTAAATTTAAAGTCAGTATCAATAACAACAATGAAATTAACAACGATAGGATAGGGTCAATCAACATCCAGCCGGTAAAATAGATCACTACACCTGCGACCACTGCGGCAACAGAGCCCAGTAAATCACCTAAAACATGCAGAAAAGCCGCACTATTATTTAAGCTCTCACCATGATGATGGGCCTGATGATGCAATTGTTTAGCCACCACCAGATTAACAATTAAACCGATGCTGGCAATAATAATTAAACCAACCCCCTGCACTTGATGCGGCTGTTGAAACCTTTTAATTGCTTCCATCACAATAAAAATCACGACCAGCAACATAGCGACTGCATTGATGATGGAAACAACCAGCTCTGCATAACTCACACCAGAGTGGTGGCGTGCAACATTGGCACGTTTACTCATTACCGATGCTATCCAAGCCAAGCCAAGTGCGGCAACATCAGAAAACATATGCCCAGCGTCACTTAATAACGCCAATGAACCGGTGTACCAACTACCGACGGCTTCTACGATTGCGAAAATAAGAATAAGTAAAAAAGGGACGAAGTAATGATCGTGATCATCGTGCTTGTGGTGTGTAGATGTATTCATAAGCTAAATGCTAACCCAAAAATCTGGGATAATGTCGCCTTATCACAATTTTTCATGATTCTATGCTCAGTTACCGCCACGCATTTCATGCAGGCAACCACGCCGATGTACTTAAGCATTACGTACTAGGCTTAGTGCTTGCCCATACCGCTCAAAAAGACAAACCATTTTGGTACATAGACAGCCACGCCGGTGCCGGCATGTACAGCTTGCTGCATGGTTACGCAACCCAAAATGCAGAGTTTGAGGCAGGCATCAGTAAACTCTTATCTGCCCAACACCTGCCGCACAGTCTTGCTGATTACGTTGCCAAGATTAAATCTTTCAATACCAGCAATACGCTGGAGTTATACCCAGGCTCACCCATGGTGGCTGAATCGCATATGCGAGCAGATGACAAAATGCGCCTGTTTGAACTGCACCCCAGTGATTACGAACTGCTGTCAGATAACTTTGAAGGCTTTGGTAAACAAGTTAAAGTGGAAATGCAAAATGGCTTCAAAGGTCTAAAATCGTGCTTACCTCCACCGCCGCGCCGCGCGGTAGTATTGATAGACCCACCTTATGAAGATAAGCAGGATTACCTATACGTCGTAGACGCAATTAAAGACAGCGTGAAGCGATTCCCTACCGGCACTTACATTATTTGGTACCCGTTATTACAGCGCCCTGAGCCCGCAGAGATGCTAGATAGCCTCTTAGCATTGAACTTACCTAACTGGTTGCATGTCACTTTGTCGATTGAGGCGCCGTCAATGGATGGGTTTGGTATGTATGGTAGCGGCCTATTTATAATTAACCCACCGTGGACCCTACCTAAAACTTTGGCAGAAAGCATGCCAGTTTTAACCGAACTACTGGCACTGGATGCGAGCGCCAATTTCACTTTAGACAGCCAGATTGAGTAAATTTACGCTCAATCTAACTGCTACAATACTCCACGTTTTACGTAATTAATTTAAAGGCTTTTACAAACCATGCAAGAAAAAAATAAACAACATGCGACCGCCTACAAACAAGGCAGCATTATGACTAATATTTTATTTGGTAGCCGCTGGCTACAGTTACCGCTGTATTTAGGCTTGATTGTGGCACAAGCGGTTTACGTGTTCTTTTTCGGCGTAGAGCTTATTCACTTGGTAGCAAGTGCAAATAAAATCGTTGAAGCAGATATTATGCTGATCGTGTTAGGTTTGATTGACGTAGTGATGATTTCAAACCTGCTGATTATGGTAATTGTGGGCGGCTATGAAACCTTTGTGTCACGCCTAAACTTGGAAGGCCACCCAGATGAACCGGATTGGCTATCTCACGTGAATGCCAACTTATTAAAAGTAAAACTGGCGACTGCGATCATCGGCATTTCTTCAATTCACTTGCTCAAGACCTTTATCAACGCACAAAACTTATCAGATAAAGTATTGATTGCCCAAACCGTGATTCACATGACGTTTGTGCTTTCTGCGGTGGCAATTGCTTATATCGACAAGCTCATGTCACATCCACAACCGGCTGAGCACTAAATCACTAATATAACAGCACCACTCTCTGTGGTGCTGTTTCTACTTGCTGTACTGAGAACTTGTGCACGGTAATCGTTTTCTCGTTTTCAGTTTCCACGCTAACGCGCCACTCACCCGGTGCTAAGTTGCTCTTGTAGGTATAACCTCTAAAACCTTGGTAACGACCGCCAGATAAATCAAAACCGATGCGTGACTGCGTCACCCAGCCTAATTTTTTATCATAATGCTGCCAGCGGTGATACAGCTTTGCCTGCAAGCCAGGCGGGGCAAATATAGAAGAAAAACAATACACGCGCTGCCCTGCTGCCATTTCTAAATCATTGCTGGTTTTACGCCAGAACACCCACCACGGAGACGCCTGCTGTGATAACCGATATTGACCATTGGTCTTTTCTAACTCAAATGCCACCACCACATCACGCTTGACCAAAGGCACAGGTGGAATCATATCTGCCGCATAAGCCAACATCAGTAGCGCAGCAATCGCAGCAACTGGCTTGATGCTACCCAGATGATTAGGCGTTTTCTTATACAGCCAAAATGCCAAGCTGGCACCAAGTAGCGTACTTAAGTAAAACCAAATCGCATGTATGCTGCCCAGTATAAAAGGCAAGGCAAAGTTAAACAGCAACATGGCACACAAGCCAAACATAGACCAGCTCAGTGTGAAACGTTTGTACTCGCTTTCTAAAAACTCATTCGCTACCAGCAATACAGCCAGCGCCAGTGACATTAACCAAGCCAGCCAATGACTAGAGCTTTTAAAATACAAAATAAATAAAGCACTGAATAAACTGCCAAACAAAAACTGCAGTAAAAAATAAGGTACACGTGGTGAATAATGCTTTTTAAACACTGAGACTAGCTTGCTCTCACTATTTTCTAAGGGAATCGGGCGGCCAATCAGATAGAGAATCACTGCGGCACAAAACAGGTAGCCAGCAAATATCCATAAATCCAAGGCAGCGACATTTCGGCCTATGGTTAATGCATCCCACACAAAACCCGCCACAAAGAATACGGCTGGCATGATGTCGGCAACTTTACGCACATGGCGCATGGCCGTCTGCACCCAGGTTATATTGGTTAATTGGCTTAACATATCAGAAAAAACGAATAGACTTACAGAAAATGGCCGATAACATAGCCAATAATAATACCAATGATTAACGCAATGGTTAACCCACGGTAAGTGAGCACATCTTTTGAATAGCCGCGTTTAATCGCGACAAATGAAACAATATAACCAATGGCATTTAACAGCCAAATGATTGAGAGGCTCAGCACCTTAACAATTAAGGGACCAACAACAGGCACCAAACCAATCACACCTATAATCCACACAAAAACATTAGATACCACGCCAAACAGCAGGATACCGGCTGCTACTGCTTTTGCGTCCCAGCCTAGATACCATGCCACACAGATAACCGCAACCAGCAACAAACTTAACGGCAACATCCGCTTCCACGCATCACGTTTAGGCGGCTCAATCGCTTTAATATCAAAAATGTGTTTTTGGTCCATGGGTAAACTAACGTTAGTGATGATGGAATGATTCTAGCATTGAACCGTGTTTTTTGATGACTGCTAAATCTACAAATAACCCATCATTTCAGCATTCAATCATGCAAGTGCAAAAGCAAATAGAAAACAGGAGTAGCTTGCAGTGCATAAGAACAATAACGATAAATAGGTGGTTTTGATCTTAAGTCCCCTGTTGCAGCGCCTTAGTTGCTTAGGTTTAATGGGAGTTTTCGGCTAGCGGCTGTCTGAGCAAAGCGAGTTTCAGCTTGCCGCCCATTAAATCTGAGCAACTAAGGAATGAAGCTGCATAGGATGGCCTTTCACAACCGACTTAGTGCGTTAGCACTTAGTGAGGTTGGGGATGCCCCTTGCGGGTATTCTTTGGTTTCTTTCTTTTGGCTAAGCAAAAGAAAGAAACTCGCCAGTCGGGCGAGACCGACAAGCTAACTAGCGAGAAGTTGTGTGGTTACCGAGCTGATGGCGGAATAGAGTACGTACCAACAACATGAGCAACAGGCTCATCACTACCTTCGGAGAACAAGCTTACTTCGCCCACTGCGAGCGACTTGCCTAGCTTGAGTAGCCTGCACTCGCCGATGATTGCGACGCTTGCAGAAGGCCTGCGGAGGAAGTTGATGCTCAGGCTCGTAGTAACCGTCAGCGGGACGATTCCAATCTCGCCAAGGATTGCTACATACAGGGCGACATCAGCTACTGCCATGAGTACAGGACCGGAAACCGTGCCGCCAGGGCGCAACTCGGCAACTCCCACTTCATGGCGGACCATCGCGCAACGGTTACCGACTGCCTCGACTGTGCATTTGGTTTGCGGGAACTCTCGGGCAAGGAACTCCGCTATATCTGATACTGATGGCATGGTGGTGAACTCAACGCCTAACGTGGAGCTAAGGGGCTCGCCGCAGGCGCGTCCCAGCGACCGGAGGGAGCGAGCTTGAGCCCAGAGTTAGCCGAAAGCATGTTCAATTAGAAGTTTTCCGTCGAACTTCTTTAACAAATAAGTGCGATCCATTTTTGTAGTGTCTGTCATGTTGTATTTCGCGATAAAAAGAAAAAGCTGATCATCGTCATCATCATTTCTCTGAATTAGAACATCTGTGATCTTTTCCCAATCGTATCTAGCCATGCTTGATAGAGAGCATGGCTCATAAAATGTCGAATGATTAGACCAATATCTTTTGTGAATCTCGATTTTCTTGGCAATTGAGTTTTGTTTGTATTCTTCGCTTCGCGAGTCGGCTTGAAAATAGGCTTCATCATCTTTCTCCGTTTCGTGAAGTTCAGAGAAATAGCTATTCAGAGTTTTGATAACCGCCCTATCGCTTGCCAAGTTGATTTCTGGGAGATTTTCAAACCTCCTCATCATGTTCATTGCTTCGATTATGTCCATAATAAATTCTGCGCTAACGTAAATTAGCCACACTATTTGACGTATATCTTTATGTCAAACTAGCATGGCTAAAGATTTCAAACCCGATTAAAGCTTAATATTTCAAACAGCCTCAGCAATCGGGATAACTTTCTTACCATTAGAAAGCGCTTCTAAAGACGGCGTGTAATCTGTCATTTGATCGAAATTTAAGTATTTGTAGATTTCTGCCGTGTTAGCCAGCTTATTACCTACAGTCTCTAAATACTCTGCATGTGTCGGCATGCGACCTAACTTGGCACAAACCGCCGCCAACTCAGCTGAACCCAAGTACACACGAGCATCCCTACCCATACGGTTATCAAAGTTACGCGTACTGGTTGAGAACACGGTGGCTCTATCTGCTACGCGCGCTTGGTTACCCATGCACAATGAGCAGCCTGGCACTTCAGTTCTGGCGCCGGCAACCCCGAATACAGAGTAAACACCCTCATCACGTAATTGCGCTTCGTCCATACGGGTTGGTGGTGCAATCCATAAACGGGTAGGAATGCCGCCTGAACCTTCCAGCACCTTAGCAGCCGCACGATAGTGACCAATGTTAGTCATACAGCTACCGATGAACACTTCATCAATTTTATCGCCCACTACAGCCGTTAGTGGCTTGATGTCATCTGGGTCGTTAGGGCAAGCCACTAACGGCTCAGTAATCGTGTTGAGATCAATTTCAATCACATGTGCATAATCTGCATCTTTATCCGCCTCTAGTAATTCAGGCTTAGTTAACCAAGCTTGCATGCTTGCGATACGGCGTTGCAATGTGCGTGGATCTTGGTAGCCGTTATCTATCATGTTTTGTAGCAACACGATATTTGAAGTCAGAAACTCAATCACAGGTTCTTTATTCAATTTTACGGTACAGCCGTTAGCAGAGCGCTCAGCTGAAGCATCTGCAAACTCAAACGCTTGCTCTACTTTCAAATCTGGCAAGCCTTCAATTTCCAGAATGCGGCCGTTAAATACGTTTTTCTTACCTTGTTTACCAACCGTTAGCGTGCCTTCTTGGATGGCAGCGTAAGGAATCGCATTCACTAAATCGCGCAAGGTAATGCCAGGCTGCATTTCGCCTTTAAAGCGCACTAGTACAGATTCAGGCATATCTAGGGGCATCACGCCCATTGCTGCAGCAAAAGCCACCAAACCAGAACCGGCCGGGAATGAAATACCAATTGGGAAACGTGTATGCGAGTCACCACCGGTACCGACGGTATCTGGCAACACCATACGGTTTAGCCATGAGTGAATCACGCCGTCGCCTGGGCGTAAACTCACACCGCCGCGGCTGCTCATAAACTCTGGCAAGCTGTGCTGTAATTTAATGTCGACTGGTTTTGGGTAAGCCGCTGTATGGCAGAAACTTTGCATGACTAAATCTGCGCTAAAGCCCAAACACGCCAACTCTTTCAGTTCATCACGCGTCATACCGCCTGTCGTATCTTGTGAACCAACCGTTGTGGCCTTAGGCTCACAATATGCGCCTGGGCGCACGCCTGTACCTTCAGGCAAGCCACAAGCTCTACCCACCATTTTCTGTGCAAGTGTATAACCTTTGCCAGTATCTTTTGGTGCGATTGATTGGATAAATAAATCTGATGCTGGTAAACCTAAGGCATGGCGCGCATTGGTGGTTAAGCCGCGACCAATAATCAATGGAATACGGCCGCCGGCACGCACTTCATCCGGCATCGTAGTTGGTGCCAGCTCAAATGTGCTAATGACCTCACCTTGCGCATTTAATACCTGACCTGCATAAGGTTTAATAGTGATGACATCGCCTGTTTGCATTTTTGACACATCACATTGAATCGGCATCGCGCCTGAGTCTTCTGCAGTGTTAAAGAAAATCGGCGCAATTTTAGTCCCTAAGATTACCCCGCCAGTGCGCTTGTTAGGGATGTTAGGGATATCATTACCCATAAACCACTGTACGGAGTTAATGGCTGATTTACGTGATGAGCCGGTGCCGACCACGTCACCCACATAGGCCAGTGGCAAACCTTTTTGTTTCAAGGTTTCAATCGTCTTTAAGCCATCAGGCATTTTGGTCACGAGCATCGCTTTTGCGTGCAGTGGAATATCCGGGCGGCTCCATGCCTCTTGCGCTGGGCTTAAATCGTCAGTGTTGGTTTCACCATCCACTTTAAATACAACGACTTTAATTTCTTCAGCCAACTTTGGCACATTGGTAAACCACTCTGCATTTGCCCAAGACTCAATGAGTTTTTTAGCATGCAGGTTGCCTGCCTTCATTTTTTCATCAACATCATGAAATGCATCAAACATCAAAATTGTTTGCGACAAAGCTTTAACCGCAGCATCGGCCATGGCTGGATTAGTCGCAGATAAATCTAACAGCCCTACCAAAGCCTGTACATTGTAGCCACCCAGCATGGTACCTAATAAGGCAACTGCTTTTTCAGCGCTAACTAAAGGGGATACAGCTTTACCGTGCGCGATGTCTGACAAAAACGCTGCTTTCACATAAGCAGCCTGATCCACACCCGCTGGTATGCGATTTTCAAGCAAATCAACTAACAGCTTTTCTTCACCTGCTGGTGGAGTTTTGAGTAGCTCTACAAGTTGTGCAACTTGTTCAGCTGATAATGGTAATGGAGGAAGTTGTTGTGAAGCACGTTCTTGCACGTGCGCTGCATAGGCTTTTAACATAAAGATTTTCTGCTTAGATTTCTAGTTAAATAAAATTGTGTTTATTATAAACTAGCTTAACTTAATGTTGATTGGTGCATGTGTGATGATTCATGCATTTATAGTGATTAGCGCACTTTCACCGTGCCCGTCACATACAAAATCAAACTATCCGCCAAACTAGTTGGTTAATTGCGAGGCCCCTGCAAAAGGGGTACCGCAGCTCGTGCCTTTAAGCGAAGCTTCGAATCTTTCTAAAACCTCACTCTCATAGCCTTTGCCATGCTTCAGCTCTAAAAAAGCACGCACCTCACTGGCATCGGCGAATCCGTTTTTATCGGTATCCATCGACACCACGTTTTCTTCAACAGTAGGTCCTGTATAGCGACCTTGGGTATCGGTCAGCACATCAAGGATAGTAGCGGCATGCGCAGGCACTACCGCCATTAAACCAAGCATCAAGCCAGCCATTACAGCCACCAAGTTAAACAGCGTAATTCTATGTGATTTCATCAACTTACTCCTTTACACGTATTAAGAGTAAAAATCTGGATAATAATTCATTCAGTCTATCACTTAACTAAACGATAGGCATCTAGCGATGACTCTCTGCTGATTACCTCGTTGCTACTGACTAGGCTGGATGAACCATAATCACCTCACCAGACACTTTGCGCTGTGCTATTTTTTGCTGCCACTCGGCGGGGCCAGTGGTATGCACGGAACTGCCGCGGCTATCAACCGCAACCGTTACCGGCATATCTTGCACGGTAAACTCGTAAATGGCTTCCATGCCTAAATCAGCAAATGCCAATACTTCAGCTTTTTTGATGGCTTTGCTAACCAAGTAAGCTGCACCACCTACTGCCGTTAAATAAACGGAACGATGCTTGGCAATAGTTGCGATGGTTTCCTCTCCGCGCTCAGCCTTACCCACCATCCCTAACAGCCCAGTTTGGCTGAGCATGGTTTCTGTAAAGTCATCCATACGCGTCGCTGTGGTTGGGCCGGCTGGCCCTACAGCTTCATGTCCCACTGCATCTACAGGGCCCACGTAATAAATAAAGCGATTGGTAAAATCTATTGGCAGCTTTTCACCATTGTTCAACATGGTCACCATACGCTTGTGCGCAGCATCTCTGCCGGTCAGCAACTTACCGCTTAATAGCAAGGTCTGTCCTGGCTGCCAGGCTTCAATTTCTTGCTGCGTAATCGTATCCAGATTCACCCTTAATGATTGCGTACTTGGCGCCCAATGCACATCTGGCCAGTCGCCCAAACTTGGTGCCTCTAGCACGGCTGGGCCGTTACCATCCAATTCAAAATGCACGTGCCTAGTAGCCGCACAATTAGGGATAATTGCTACCGGCAAGCTGGCTGCATGGGTTGGATAATCCAGTATTTTCACATCTAACACAGTAGTTAAGCCGCCTAAGCCTTGCGCACCGATGCCTAGATTATTGACCTTTTCATAGATCTCCAGCCTTAATGCGTCAATTTTATTTTGTGCACCATTGGCTTTAAGCTCATGCATATCGATAGGCGCCATCAGTGATTCTTTCGCCAACAGCATGGCTTTCTCAGCGGTACCGCCAATACCAATACCCAGCATACCGGGTGGACACCAGCCAGCGCCCATGGTGGGCACCACCTCTAATATCCAATCAACAATGCTGTCGTTTGGGTTAAGCATGGCTAGTTTTGCTTTATTTTCACTACCGCCGCCCTTAGCCGCAATGCTCACTTCAACCTTATCCCCAGCCACTAACTCCACGTGCACCACAGCCGGGGTGTTGTCTTTAGTATTGGCACGCTTACCGGCCGGGTCGCTCACAATCGAGGCACGCAGTTTATTTTCTGGTAACAAATAAGCGCGATGCACTCCTTCGTTCACCATTTGCGCTAATGAAAGTTCAGCGTCAAAACGTACATTCATCCCCACTTTAACAAAAGCCACCACAATGCCTGTATCCTGACACAGAGGGCGCTTACCCTCAGCACACATGCGCGAGTTAGTCAAAATCTGTGCAATTGCATCTTTTGCGGCAGGAGATTCCTCCTGCGCATAAGCGGCAGCTAATGCATGGATAAAATCAGCGGGGTGGTAATAAGAAATATATTGCAAAGCATCTGCAATGCTCGCAATAAAGTCCTCTTGTTTAATCGTAGTCATCGTGTTGATTTTGCTGTAGCAATGGTTGAGTTGATATCTTTACGTAAGATTTTACCATTCTTAGTGCGTGGAAAATCTTTTGCCAGATAAACCGTTTTTGGCGATTTATAAGCCGCTAGGTGTTTCTTACCAAAATGCAATAAATCGTCCGGTGTGATGCTAGCCTCTGGTTTCAAGATCACATAAATCACCACCAGTAGCTTATCTTTCTCGATTTCTTCACCGATGGCAGCGCAATCTGCCACGTCGGGGTGGCCTTTGTACACACGCTCAATTTCATAGGGTGAAACGCGGTAGCCAAAACTTTTAATAATGTCGTCTTTGCGCCCTAAAAACCAGATGTAGCCATCAGCGTCATATTTTGCATAATCTCCGGTAAAAAAGTAGCCATCATGCTTGTACTTGGCAGTTTCCTCATCCAGATTCCAGTAACGTAAAAACAAGCCAGGGTCTGTATCCGTGACGCAAATCATGCCCTCTTCACCTGCAGCCACAGGCTCCCGTGTATCTGGGTTAAGTAGCTGAATCTGATGCCCTGGCTGTGGAAACCCTGCAGAACCAGCACGAATAGGACGGTACTTGCTTTGTGACAAGTAGTATGAAAATTCACTCATGCCAACCGCTTCATAGATATCCAAACCAAAACGCGCACGCCACTGGGTTAACACCTCATCTGACAAGTGCTCACCAGCACTCATATAGTGGCGCATGCTAGGCAACTGCTCTTTGGCTGTCGTGGTTTTTTGTAGAATTTGGCGGTAAATGGTAGGTACACCGATAAAAATAGTCGCTTGGTGCTTTTGGATTAAATCCAGCCACTTTTGCGCATCGTTTTTACCTTCATGCACAATCACGGTTTTACCTAAATACAGCGGATCCATCAAACCTGTACCTAGCACATAGGTCCAGTTAAACTTACCTGAGTGCATGATTCTATCTTGTGCCTGCTCACTATAATTAAACCAATACTGGGCTGCGGGTTGCCTTCCCAGTAAGGCACGGTGCGCATGCAGCACACCCTTAGGGTAACCAGTGGTGCCCGAGGTGTAAACCAAATAAGCGGGATCTTCCGCCTTGGTGCGCGGCATTGCATCCACCGCTTTCACATTAGCCATTGTTTGCTGTAAATCATGTACCGCTAATTTGCCGGCTGCCGGCATTTGTGTCAGCTGTGTCAGCAGCACATGCTTTAGATTAGGCGTACCGCCCAACGCCCCTTCCAGCTGCGATTGCATCCCTGTCCAAGCCGCAGCATCGGTCACCAATACGGTAGCGCCCGAATCTTTTGCCAAATAAGCAACTTCTTCTGCGGTAAGCAAGGTAGATGTGGGTACGGATATTGCCCCCATTTTCATCGCGCCTAAGAACGCGATTGGGTAATCCAAACTATTAGGCAGGCGAATTAGCACGCGATCACCGACTTTAACACCAAGATCACGCAATATTTGCGCAAATAAATCAGTTTTAAGTGCTAAATCTGCAAAAGTGATAGTAGAGGTACCTAAGGTATCATCCTCAACAATCATCGCAATTTCATTTGCTTGCGCCGTACCTAAATGACGGTCTGAGCAGGCTACACCAATATTAAAATACTCTGGAATTTGCCAATCCCACTTTGGAAAGTCAGTCAACATTATAAAAGTACTCCATATGGCCAGTTTTCTCGCACAACCTGTGCAGGTAGTAGTTGTAAAACATGTAAAGCAAATTCCATATCACTGGATTTCAGCGCGCGTAATGCATGCGCCCTTAATAAGGTTTGTAAAGCTTTACCAAACATTGGCGGATCCAACATCTCGCCTTCAAACTTAATAGCACCACCCAGCAAAGCATCTGCCTCAATTGCCGCTTTTAAAATACAGACTTTTTGTGCAATTTCGGTTGGAGATGGCGTGTACGCAGTTTTGCAAAGGTGAATATGCCCCGGGTGTATCACTTGCTTGCCAGTTAAGCCCATAGCTGCCTCTTTACAAGCATGCTTGTAAACCACGCGCGACTCATTATCGCCATGCAAATCAAGCCAGCGACGCACATCATGCGGCTCAAGATACTTTTCCGGCATCGGACTGGCGCCGATTAACGTTTCTACGCCACCAATCACCCCCTTACCGGCGATACGCGCTTCAAACATCAACGTGTTCATGTAGAACTGCAGCTCTTCAATCCAGTTTTCAGGCGTAATCTGAATACCCATCGCCTTTGAGAAGTCATGAATACCAAACACCACATGTTTAACCGTGCTGTACTGCATTAAATCAGGCGCAATCTTTAGCGACTTAGGGTGCTCAATAATAGGCTGTATCGTAATGTGTGGATTGACGCTCAACAGGAAGCTCGAAAGATCTCGCACCTCTGCCGCACCATACGCTTCACCAGCCTTGGCCAGCATCACCACATCAATATAGTCGCCCATGTCGCGCACTAATTGCATATCCTGCTCATACTCATCGGTTCTAAATGAGTTAGCGCGGATAGCAACCGTGACACGCTCATTAGTTTTGCGTAGCAATGGCAGCTCTTTGCGTAACAGATCGCGGCTCATGGCCTTTTGTCGACAACCATCTTCCAAGTCAAAAATGAGCGTGTGCGCCTGCGTAAAATGCGCATGTTTTTTCATACGCGCCGCCGCCTGATCCATGTCTTCATAAATACCCAGACTAGGCGCATATTTCACCGGCGGATAATACAACTGGATGCCAGGCCAATAGTCGCCCAGCGCTTTGGCATCAAAAGTGATCGGCTCTTCACCTATATGCATCATCATCTTATTCAGCCTCCTGTATTTTGCTTGACTCGGGTTTATTTAATCGGGCAGTTTTAATTTTATAAATCATTGCGTTTCTTGCACTTTCTTGCGCGCCAAGCGCTTTACCCATAGTGCTGGTATTATTAATCAGCATCCAAAACTCATTGTCTGGCAAGGCGAGCAGCGCATCGAACACTTGCAGTTCTTCTAGGGTCAGTGCATCGTAGTGATGTTGCACAAAATCTTGCAGCACAATATCAAGCTCCAACAGCCCTCTTCTGCAGCGCCATGCGAAGCGTCTTTGTTCTGCATCTCTTAGATTTTCTGCATTCATCATCACGCACCTCAAATCGCCTTAATGGACACCGTTTTTTTGGTTGCTTTCGCCTCTTTTGCCCGCTCGATTTTTAAATCTTTAATGTTGGCAATCGCCGCATTCGGGTTAAGCTTTTTCGGGCAAACATCCACGCAGTTCATAATATTGTGGCAACGATACAAGCGGTATGGGTCTTCCAGGTTCTCCAAGCGCTCTGCTTCTGCCTGATCGCGCGAATCGACAATAAAGCGGTAAGCCTGCATCAAGCCGGACGGTCCTACAAACTTGTCAGGATTCCACCAGAAACTAGGACACGCTGTAGTACAGGCACCGCACATAATGCATTCATACAAACCATCTAGTTTTGCGCGGTCTTCAGGGCTCTGCAAACGTTCGGTTTCAGGCAACGGATCGTCGTTAATCAAATAAGGTTTTACTGAGTTGTAATGCTCAAAAAACTGCGTCATATCAACAACCAGGTCGCGTATCACTGGCAGACCAGGCATCGGCCTAAGCACTACAGGCTGCTCAAGATCAGATAATTTAGTAGTACAGGCAAGGCCATTTTTACCATTAATGTTCATGGCATCACTGCCACACACACCCTCACGGCATGACTTACGCAAAGACAAAGTGTCATCGTGCTGTTTGATACGAATCAGTGCATCCAGCAACATTTGGTCACCCTCTTGCAGTTCAATCTCATAGTCTTGCATGTAAGGCTTTTTATCCGTGTCCGGGTTGTATCTATAAATAGAAAATTTCATATCAATAAACCCTCGCTTTAGGTATAAATGGCTCTACAGTTAATGGTTGCAAACGTACAGGCTTATAAAGTAGCTGGTGGTCTTGCTTATAGTAAAGTGAGTGCGATAACCAATTTTCATCATCGCGCTCGGAGAAGTCTTCGCGTGCATGTGCGCCGCGGCTTTCTTTACGGTTGTTGGCTGCATGCATCGTTGCCACCGCCACTTCTATCAGGTTGTCCAACTCCAAGGCTTCGATACGCGCAGTATTAAACACTTGGCTCTTATCTTTAATTTCAACGCGCTTAACACGTTCGGCAATCTCATTGATTTTAGCCACGCCATTTTGTAGCAGATCAGGAAATCTAAACACGCCACAATGCGTTTGCATGGCACTACGCATAGCAGCACCAACTTCAGCCACACTTTCACCGTTGGTTTGCTGGTTGAGGCGGTTAACCCTTGCCAATGTTTTGTCAGCAGCATCACTAGGCAATGGCTTATGGGCTTGATTTAAAGCAATCTGCTTCACCATTTGATCACCGGCAACTTTACCAAACACGACTAAATCCAATAATGAATTAGAGCCTAAGCGATTTGCGCCATGCACGGAAACACAAGCACACTCACCGACGGCGTACAAGCCGTTCACAACCTTCTCGCCGCCATCTACTGGCTCAACTACTTGCCCATCTAAATTGGTAGGAATACCGCCCATCATGTAATGCGCTGTCGGCACAATCGGAATCGGATCAACCACTGGGTCAACATTGGCAAAAGTTTTAGCAATTTCACGAATACCCGGCAGGCGTTTATTAATCAACTCCTCACCCAGATGGTCGAGTTTCAAATACACAGCATCTTTATTTTTGCCAACACCGCGACCAGCTTTAATTTCCGTGGCAATTGAACGCGAAATCACATCGCGGCTTGCCAGATCTTTAGCATTGGGCGCATAGCGCTCCATAAAGCGCTCGCCTTCAGAGTTCACCAAGTAGCCACCCTCACCGCGTACGCCTTCAGTAATCAGCACGCCTGCGTGTAGCACACCAGTCGGGTGGAATTGCCAGAACTCCATATCCTGTAATGGCAAGCCGGCGCGTATCGCCATACCCAGCCCATCACCGGTATTAATAAAGGCATTGGTACTGGCTTGGAATATACGCCCAGCGCCGCCAGTAGCTAACAACGTTGTTTTAGCCTGCAACACATGGATATCGCCAGTTTCAATTTCCAAGGCAATCACGCCCAGCACATCACCATCAGCGTCGCGAATTAAATCCAGTGCAAACCACTCGACAAAAAACTGCGTATTTGCCCGAATGTTGCGCTGATACAAAGTATGCAGCATGGCATGACCGGTTCTGTCCGCCACAGCACAAGTGCGCGAAATGGGTTTTTCACCAAAATTCTGCGTCATTCCGCCAAATGGGCGCTGAAATATTTTGCCATTTTCCAGACGGTCAAACGGCATACCAAAATGCTCAAGCTCAATAATCGCTTTTGCGGCGTTTTTACACATAAACTCAATTGCATCCTGATCACCTAAATAATCAGAGCCTTTAATCGTGTCGTACATATGCCAAAGCCAGTTATCTCCAGACACATTGCCCAAAGCAGCGGCCACGCCACCCTGTGCCGCTACCGTATGCGAACGCGTAGGAAAAACCTTAGACAGCACAGCAACTTTGACACCTGCTTCGGCCAACTGCAATGAAGCACGTAAACCTGCGCCGCCACCGCCGACAATCACTGCATCAAACTGATGATTTTGTATATTCATATGAGACTTAAAGCTTCCATAAAATAATGCATACCCAGCACAGGTAAGCAATCAACAATATATCCACCGTCACTTGCAAAACCGCGCGCAACCTCAGGTTAAACACATAATCTTTAAATACATCCCGCACACCAAGCCAAGCATGCGTAAACAAACTGGCAAAAAACACTAGGGTTAACAAGCGCCACCACCAAGGTGACATTAAATCAAACCATGACGCATAATCATGTGGCTGCTTGATTGCTAACATGATTAGCATCAGCATTAAGTAAATCACCATCATCACTGCCGAAATACGCTGCGTTAGCCATAAACGCATGCCCGGATATTTTTTTGTTAGTAGTTCTATCAACATAGCGGTGATTGTTACCAAATATAATAAGCAAAACCAAGCATGGAACAGGCGCCTAGTACCAACACAATGCGACTGGAGAATCTGGCTTTATTCAGCGTAGTCATCCAGTGCACGTCTTGCCCCAAATGCCTTAACCCTGCATACAAGTGGTGAAAAAACGGCCAGGAAAAACCAATTAAAAGCAGCTTTAGTGTCCAGTGTCGGAACATCGCACCCAACCTATCAAAGCTTGACTCGCTACTAAGTGAAGTTTGCAGCGCCCAAATTAATGCTGGAATCAATAAAAACAGCACCATGCCACTCATGCGATGCAAAATCGACACCACAGCATTGATAGGCAGGCGAATCGTAAATAAATTAAGATTCTTAGGTCGATTGCGGATTGGAGTTTTCTTAGCCACTACGCTGCCTCAGCTACTGCTTTTGATACTCGCGCTAACAGGCGCGGATCAAACGGTTTAGGAATAATATAATCTTTGCCAAAAGCAAGTGATTGCAGATTGTAAGCAGCTAACACCTCGGCAGGCACAGGCTCGCGGGCAAGCTCACTTAATGCGTGTGCCGCGGCAATTTTCATCGCCTCCGTGATTTGCTTAGCCTTAGCATCCAACGCCCCTCTAAACAAATAGGGGAAACACAGCGCATTATTGACCTGATTAGGAAAATCACTTCGGCCCGTTGCCATCAATACATCACCTCGTATGGCATGCGCCACGCTCGGTAGCACTTCGGGGTCTGGGTTTGCCAAAGCAAAAATAATCGGGTTAACAGCCATATCTTTGATTAAATTAGCATCAAGTGCATTTTTAGCGGAAACACCAATAAATACATCCGCACCTTGCATAGCATCTGCCAGCGTTTGGACTGTGCTAGGGGCAACCGCTAGCTCTCGATTGTTATCATGCAGGTCTGGTCGACTAGTGTCTAAAACGCCAGTTCTATCCACCATCGTAATATGCTTAGCGCCCATGCTTTTCAGCAATTTGGCACAGGAACAGCCGGCGGCACCTGCTCCTAGAAATACGATTTTTGCCGCCTCCATCACTTTACCCTGCAGGGTCAACGCGTTGAGCAGCGCAGCAGCTACGATCACGGCCGTGCCATGTTGATCATCATGAAACACTGGGATATCCAAGCGTTTTTTCAGCTCATTTTCTATATAAAAACAGTGTGGCGCCGCAATGTCTTCTAAATTAATGCCACCAAACGTTGGGGAAATATTCACCACGGTTTCAATAAACTCATCCGGTGTTTTTGCATTCACCTCAATATCAAACACGTCGATGCCTGCAAAGCGCTTAAACAATACAGCTTTGCCTTCCATTACAGGCTTACTCGCCAACGCACCCATATTGCCCAAACCCAGTACCGCGGTACCATCGGTAATGACCGCAACCAAATTACCCTTATTGGTATATCGGTAGGCATTACTTGCATCTGCATTAATTTCACGCACAGGCTCCGCAACACCCGGCGTATAAGCAAGCGACAAATCATCTTGAGTAGTACAAGATTTAGACGACTCCACACTCAACTTACCTGGCTTAGGAAATTGGTGGTAATCCAATGCGCGTTTTTTTAGGTCATCCATTTTTTGCCTTTTTACAACTCACCGTTGTCTACTAAATTTACATTATCAACATGTGTTAAAAATCTGCAGTGACTAAAAAACGAGCGTAGACAGTACGACATGCAACACCTAACAACGCCAATGCAAACTTTAAAAAAATTACTCAAGCTCACTCATATAATGATGATCATCCGTCAAACACAATCCCAGACGCCATTCCATTGGCTTATCACCATAGGTAAATGAAACGCGCTCTATACTGAGTAAGGGGTAACCTTCTTTTAAACCTAAGGCTTTTGCCACCTCTTGATTAGCAGCAACTGCTTTAAGGCGCTCTTCCGCACGAATCATGCGCACACCAAACTGGGACTCATACATGCTGTACATAGAGCCATTGCACTCTTCTACCTTATTGCTATTAAGCCCCTTAAACGGCACAGCAGGCACAATCAAGTGATCGTAAATCAATGGCCGCCCTGAGAAAGTGAGCAAGCGCTTTATCTCTATGGTCGCCGCACCCGCTTTAATCTCTAATATTTTGGCAATATAGGCATCTGCTTTTGATTTCACACATGAAATCAACTCGTTCTGCAGCAACTCTTTTTTACCATCAATAGCAGTCAACCTTAAGAACCTAAGCTTAGTTACCTCTTCACTATGCGTCGCAACAAAAGTGCCCTTACCTTGCCTGCGAATTAGAATATTCTCAGCAGACAGACTATCAATTGCCTTACGCACCGTGCCTTGGCTCACCTTGTAACGCGCGGCCAACTCCACTTCACTAGGAATCACATCACCCGGCTTCCACTCCCCGCCAATCAAACCCTGCGTGATTAATACTTTAATCTGATCATATAAAGGTCTATAGCTTGGTGAACTCAATTGCTTATCCATAATTTCACAACCTATGTATTTTAGTTAACAGCAACATGCTTAATTTCCATGATTGAATTTATATCATGCCAAATAAAATTAGTCTAGCATTTTATATCTTATATAAGACATAAGATAAATGTTGACACTTATTTAATTTCATCTATATAATCAAATCAACATTTTTATAAAGTCATATTGATTATGGAACATCTCATCCGTCCAAGGCGCTCCGTGCTATATGTACCGGGCTGTAATCAACATTATCTTGATCGCGCACGCACATTGGCAGCAGACTCTGTGATATTGGATTTGGGCGACCCTATCCTGATCGATGCCAAAGAACAATCCAGGGCTAATGTAGTAGCTGCAATCAAACAAGGTGGCTATGGCTCTAGAGAAGTAGTCGTGCGTGTCAATAATCTTGACTCGATCTGGGGTCATGACGACATTCGTGCAGTAGCGAATATCGGTGCCGATGCAATCCTGTTTCCCAATATTGAGTCACGCGAGGATGTACTAAAAGCACAGCAACTGCTGGATGACGCTGGCGGACATAATGTACCGATGATGGTGATGATTGAAAGCCCGATTGCCGTGCTTAACGCCAAGGAAATTGCCGCTGCATCTGACCGCGTAATCTGCATAGTAATGGCTACTTCAGACCTTATCTCACAGCTGCATGCACACGTTACTCATGAGCGCGTGGCAATTTTGACCTCATTATCGCTGGTGATTTTAGCTGCACGCGCTTACGGCAAAGCCGTGATTGACGGCATTACCAGCGACTTTAAAAACATGCACTCTTTTGAATACGCATGCCGAATTGGCCGCGACATGGGCATGGACGGAAAGTCGTTGGTACACCCAGCGCAAATTGCTTATTGCAATGATGCATACACACCAAAAGCGACAGAAGTCGCCAACGCAAGACTCATCATTACAGCGCTAAAAGAAGCTAACGAGGCGGGCCGCGGCACTGTGGTCGTTAACGACAAGTTAGTAGAACATCACCACATTAAAGCGGCACAACGCTTAATTAAGCTACATGAAGCAATTACCGAGCTTGAAGAAGAATACATATAAATGGCGATCACTATGCAATCAAACAAAACATCATCAGGCCGTTTTTTTGAACACTTCACACTCAATGAAGTGATTAATCACGCCACACCACGCACCATTACCGCAGGCGATGTCGCACTGTATATCGCATTAACGGGCAGCCGCAATCCATTGCATTGCAGCGAGCCTTTTGCACAAAGCGTGGGCTACCAATCTGCCCCAATAGATGACCTACTGACGTTTCATATCGCATTTGGCAAAACCGTACCTGATATTTCGGTAAACGCAGTGGCAAACTTAGGTTATGCAGATGTTCGCTTCTTACAGCCCGTATCTGTAGGCGATACTTTAAGCACATCCAGCCAAGTAATTGGGCTTAAACAAAACTCCAACGGTAAAAACGGCGTAGTTTATGTACGTTCCACCTCTGTTAACCAGCATAATCAGCCAGTTTTAAGCTGGGTGCGCTGGGTGATGGTACATAAAAATGACGCCAATGCGCCAGCACCTGAAACGACAATACCTGAATTGCCAGCATTTGTTGCAGCCGATCAATTAAGCATTCCAGCATATCTAACGACTGGCAACTTTGACCAACAAGCAACAGGTGGTCAATTCTACTGGGAAGACTACCAAACAGGCGAGCGCATCAATCACGCGGCAGGCTTGACTATCAACCAGAGCGACCACTCACTGGCTACCCGTCTTTATCAAAATAATGCGCGCTTACATTTTGATGCACACTTAATGCAAAGCTCAACTTTTGGCAAACGTCTGGTATATGGCGGAATTGTGATTTCGGCATGCCGCGCATTGAGCTACGAAGGCCTGGAAAATGCAATCAGCATTGCGGCAATTAATGCAGGCACCCACGCCAACCCAAGCTTTGCCGGCGACACTATCTATACTTTTACTGAAGTACTGGATCGCTGGGAACTACCTAACAGAAACGATTTAGGCGCACTCAGACTACGCATGGTCGGCATCAAAAATATGAATCCTGCCGATTTAGCAGAAACCAAGCAATTTAACAGTTACCACCCCAATGTAGTACTTGATCTTGATTACACCGTACTCATGCCTCGCAAAGGAAACAAATAATGGCTGTGACTTATAAAAAACACCCGAATGAAGCACTATTTGGCGGAGAAAAACCATTTCCGCTGATTCCGGCCTGCGAGCATTTTGCTGGCAGCGAGAAGCTCATTCTAAAAGCACTATCACTACAAGATAGCATAGGTGCGGTATTTGATATCACTTGCGACTGTGAAGACGGCGCTGCCGCCGGACAAGAACGCGAACACGCAGAGATGATTGTGCGTGCATTAAATTCAGACGCTAACAAATACAAAATGGCAGGTGCGCGCATCCATGACTATACCCACCCCGCATGGAAATTAGATATCGACATCTTAGTGGCTGGTGCAGGCAAGGTACTGACTTACATTACCATTCCTAAATGTACCAGTATCGATCAAGCACGTGAAATGATTGAGTACGTTCAGGTTGTGGCTAAAGAGAACCATATCAACCGAGTGATACCTATCCATATACTGATTGAAACCCATGGCGCCCTCAAGCAAGTGCATGAAATCGCAGCACTGCCTTGGCTGCAAGTATTAGATTTCGGCCTAATGGACTTTGTGAGCGCGCATCACGGCGCCATCCCAGCCAGTGCGATGCGTAGCCCGGGCCAGTTCGAGCATCGCTTATTAGCACGTGCAAAATCAGAAGTAGTCGCAGCAGCACTCGCCAATGGTGTAGTTCCTGCACATAACGTGACGCTGGATTTAAAAAATGTAGAAACCACATTGAGCGATGCAAGCCGTGCACGTAATGAGTTTGGATTTATGCGCATGTGGAGCATTTACCCGACACAAATTCAGGCCATTGTGGATGCAATGAAACCTAACTTTGATGAAGTGATTGATGCAGCCAATATCCTGCTTGCCGCACAGCAGGCCGATTGGGGGCCAATTCAATACGCTGGTGAATTACATGACCGCGCAACCTACAGATACTTCTGGGAAGTGCTGCAAAAAGCCAGATTAACCAAGGTTGAGATTCCAGCAGCAGCGGTTGAAGCATTCTTTTAACGAAACTGAGCCTCTTAAACATCGACGAAGCAGCTATCAGCACCTACCCACGCTGATAGCTGGGGCTTGAATACCACCACACGCCAGCATGGCATTACAACGTGATTAAATGAACTGAAGGAAATCAGCAACATGAATAAACAAGCAACTGCAGGTACACGTTTTAGAGCTGCATTAAGCGCAGAAACACCTTTACAAATCATCGGTGCCATCAACGCTTACCACGCCCTGCTCGCCACGCAAACTGGTTATAAAGCTTTATATTTATCTGGTGGCGGCGTTGCTGCAGGGTCGTTAGGTATTCCAGATTTAGGCATATCTACCCTTGAAGACGTGCTGGTGGATGTACGCAGAATCACCGATGTGACAGAAACACCTTTACTCGTAGATATTGACACAGGTTTTGGCGGTGCATTTAATATCGCACGTAGCATCAAAAGCATCATTAAAGCTGGCGCAGGCGCTGTGCATATTGAAGACCAAGTGCAAGCCAAACGCTGCGGGCACCGTCCCAACAAGGCGATTGTCAGCCAAGCTGAAATGGTAGACCGCATTAAAGCCGCAGTCGATGCAAAAACTGACCCAGATTTCGTCATTATGGCGCGGACCGACGCGCTAGCCGTAGAAGGCCTCCAATCCGCGATCGACCGTGCCTGTGCCTGTGTTGAAGCTGGCGCAGATATGATTTTCCCGGAGGCCATCACCGAACTAAGCATGTATCAACAATTTGCAGATGCAGTCAAAGTGCCAGTGCTCGCCAACATCACCGAGTTTGGCTCAACACCATTATTTACCGTAGATGAGTTGCGCAGCGCTCATGTGAGCATGGTGCTATATCCACTCTCAGCATTTAGAGCAATGAATCAGGCCGCACTCAATGTATATCAGGCTGTACGTAAAGACGGCACGCAAGCCAACGTAGTTAGCACCATGCAAACGCGCGCAGCACTATACGAGCACTTGAATTACCACGCTTACGAGCAAAAGTTAGACGCGTTATTTAAGGGAGAAAAGTAGCATGACACTACCTAACACCACCCAAGCAACCACTACTCAAGAACCTAAAAAGAAAAAAGGCGTAGCACTGGCTGGCATTTCAGCTGGCACCACTGCGATCTGTACCGTTGGCCACACTGGCAATGACTTACATTACCGCGGCTACGACATTATTGAGCTTGCCAAATCTGCAACGTTTGAAGAGGTCGCTCACCTGCTGATTCATGGTGAACTACCTAATAAAGCTGAGCTAGCGGCATACCACCAAAAGCTCAAGAAGTTACGTGGCCTGCCAGATGGCTTAAAAAAAGTATTAGAGCAAATTCCTGCCAACGCACACCCAATGGATGTGATGCGCACAGGCTGCTCGATGCTTGGCACACTAGAGCCTGAAACAAGCGACCGCAATATTGAGGATGCAAAAAATTTAGGAGATAGGCTGATTGCCTGTTTTGGCTCGATTTTAATTTACTGGTACCACTTTAGCCACAACCAAAAACGCATCGAAGTAGAAACTGACGAAGACTCGATTGCCGCACATTTCTTACATTTGCTGCATGGCAAAAAACCGTCAGATTTACACATCAGCGCCATGAATACATCACTCGTGCTGTATGCAGAACATGAATTTAACGCTTCTACCTTTACCGCACGCGTAGTAGCCGGTACTTTATCGGACATGTACTCGTGTATTACCGGTGCGATTGGCGCGCTACGCGGCCCTAAACACGGCGGCGCGAATGAAGCAGCCATGGAAATTATTGAGCGCTATAAAACGGCCGATGAAGCCGAAGCAGACATCATGCAACGCATGGCACGTAAAGAAATCATTATTGGCTTTGGCCATCCGGTCTATACCATTGCCGACCCAAGAAACGAATCTATCAAAGCTGTAAGCCGCAAGTTATGTGAAGATAACGGCAATATGACGCTATTTGATGTTTCCGCTCGCATAGAAGAAACCATGTGGCGCGAGAAGAAAATGTTCCCTAACTTGGATTGGTACAGTGCATCCAGCTATCACATGATGGGCATCCCTACCGGCATGTTCACGCCGATATTTGTGATATCGCGCACCACAGGCTGGGTTGCCCATGTGATTGAGCAACGTATTGATAACAAAATTATCCGCCCAAATGCGGAATATACAGGCCCGGAAAACCGGCCATATGTACCGCTGGAGCAACGTTAACCCTTAACTCCGTCATTCCCTCGGAGGCGGAATCCATTTAGTTTTACTCTCCGTTTAAAATGGATTCCACTTTTTATACTTCAGACTTGTTTAGTTAAACAACTGGTTATTTAAGTAACTAAGTATTTAACTAACTAAGTCGAAATAATAAAAGCCCATAAAGGCCTACGGGAAGAGCGCACTCAATTAATTTATTTTTACACTTTAAAGGTCCTTAATATGTCGTCGCACATCTCTAACGTTCGTCCCGCACCAGACCAAGTCATTGTTGATATTGCCAATTACGTTGCCGATTATGAAATCAATAGCGACGAAGCATACGACACCGCACGCAATTGCTTGATGGACACATTAGGCTGTGGCTTTGAAGCACTGGATTACCCAGCTTGTACCAAGTTACTCGGCCCAGTCATTGCTGGCACAGTTGTGCCTAATGGTGCAAAAGTGCCAGGCACCAATTTCCAGCTTGACCCTATCCTCGCCGCATTTAATATCGGCGCGATGATCCGCTGGTTAGACTTTAACGATACTTGGTTAGCAGCGGAATGGGGTCACCCATCCGATAATTTGGGTGGCATTTTAGCGGTGGCAGATTATATGTCGCGCAAAAACATTAGCGAAGGAAAAGCACCGCTGACTGTAAAAGACGTACTCACCGCCATGATTAAAGCGCATGAGATTCAAGGTGTGTTGGCATTAGAAAACAGCTTTAACCGCGTTGGTTTAGATCACGTGATTTTGGTGAAAATTGCCTCAACAGCCGTCGTAACCAAGCTACTAGGTGGCAACAAAGAAGACATTATCAACGCCGTTTCTAACGCGTTTGTAGATGGCCAAAGCCTACGCACCTATCGCCACTCGCCTAATACCGGCTCACGTAAATCTTGGGCAGCGGGCGACGCGACGTCTAGAGCAGTTAGATTAGCGTGGATGACCATGCAAGGTGAAATGGGTTACCCATCGGCACTCACCGCAAAAACATGGGGCTTCTACGACGTGCTTTTTAAAGGTAATGCGTTTAAATTCCAACGTGCTTATGGCTCTTATGTGATGGAACAAGTTTTGTTCAAAATTTCATTCCCTGCTGAATTTCATGCACAGACAGCGGTGGAATGCGCCTTGCAACTGAATGGTGAAGTAGGTAGCCGGCTGCAAACATTAGAGCAGATTGCTGAGATTGATAAGATTGTCATTACCACGCATGAGTCTGCAATTCGCATTATTGATAAAACAGGGCCTCTAGACAACCCTGCCGATCGAGACCATTGCATTCAGTACATGGCAGCCATCGGCCTACTCAAAGGTAACTTGACAGCACAAGATTACGAAGATGAAGCGGCGGCAGACCCACGCATTGATGCGATTCGCAGCAAAATGACCTGCGTAGAAAAAGCAGAATACACGCGCGATTACCTAGATCCTGAAAAACGCTCAATTGCTAACGCGATACAAATCTTCTTTAAAGATGGCACGAGTTCAAGCAATATTGCCGTTGAATACCCGATTGGCCACCGTCGTCGTCGTGGTGAAGGCATCCCTGAATTAGTGAAAAAATTCAAAATCAATTTAGCACGTAGGTTTGATGCGAAAAAACAAGCGGAAATTTTAGAATTATGCCGAGCGCAAAAAACACTAGAATCTATGCCTGTTAATGCATTCGTAGATATGCTCTGGCAGGGTTAAAACATAACATTCACGGCGGGCAAAATCATCCATTTTGTCCGCCCTATCCTATACTTGCCAATCAATCGGTTCTTCACCGCGCTTTTTCAGATATTCATTAATACTCGAAAATTGGTGATTACCAAAAAAACCTCGATGCGCCGACAACGGCGATGGATGAACCGACTTCAGTACCAAATGTTTTTTCGGGTCGATCATCTCCCCTTTTTTCTGTGCATAACTGCCCCACAGCACAAACACCAAACCTTCTCGATGCCTATTTAAAGTGGCAATCGCGGCGTCGGTAAAAGTTTCCCAGCCGCGTTTTTGATGCGAGCCAGCATTCGCCATCTCCACCGTCAGCGTTGCATTTAATAGCAGCACCCCCTGATTTGCCCAAGACGTCAAATCGCCTTTGCCGCGCATTTTAATGCCGAGGTCATTTTCAATTTCTTTAAAAATATTGAGTAGCGAGGGTGGCAACGCAACGCCTTCTGGCACTGAAAAGCTCAAGCCATGCGCTTGACCTACTCCGTGATAAGGATCTTGCCCAATAATCACCACGCGCACCTTGTCAAATGGCGTGTGATTAAACGCATTAAAAATCAGTGGGCTGGGTGGAAATACAGTCTTGCCAGCGGCTTTTTCCTGTAATAAAAAAGCACGCAATGATTGCATATAGGGCTTATCAAGCTCATCACCAATCACAGCTTGCCATGAAGGGTGAAGTTGACCAGGTTTTTCTTGGGACATGAGTTAAACGCGAGTATTGATGGAGATTAGCCCATTATAGACCGAAATTTACGTGCATTTTGCATGAACAAGCCAAGCAACTTTACGTAGCACACGACTAATCAATTGATATGAAAATAAAAACTTTTTGCCCCACTCTGCTACTAAGGTAAAATAGCGCTTTTATAAAACGCTCATTTCTTTTTGCTATGTCACTTACAACATTAAACGCACTCTCTCCTCTTGATGGCCGCTACCAATCTAAACTTGACGCTTTACGTCCTTATTTTAGTGAATATGCGCTGATTAAACACCGCGCATGGGTAGAAGTTGAGTGGCTAAAAGCACTAGCTGGCGCGCCAGAATTAGCAGAAATCGCCCCATTTAGTGCTGAAACTATCCTAGAGTTAGATGCAGCTATTACGAATTTCAGTGAGGCAGATGCGTCACAAGTGAAAGCGATTGAAGCGCGTACCAACCACGATGTAAAAGCACTGGAATACTGGCTGAAAGAAAAGTTTGATAGCAACACTGAAGTAAAAAAGGCCAGTGAATTTATTCACTTTGCCTGTACTTCAGAAGACATCAACAACTTATCTCACGGCTTGATGCTCAAAACCGCGCGTGACAGCGTAATGTTGCCGTTTTTGAATACCCTAATTGCCCGCTTAACCGAATTAGCAGAGCAATTGGCTAACCAGCCGATGCTATCACGCACCCACGGCCAAACTGCATCACCAACCACGATGGGTAAAGAGTTGGCCAACGTGGTATACCGCTTACAACGTCAGCAAAAACAATTAGTTAACAATGAAATTCTTGGCAAAATCAACGGTGCAGTTGGTAACTTTAACGCGCACTTATCGGCTTACCCTGATTTCGATTGGGAAAGCTTTGCAGAACGTTTTGTATCATCATTAGGTCTGACCTATAACCCAATGACGATACAAATTGAGCCACATGATTACATGGCAGAGTTGTACGACACCTTAGCGCGTATCAATACCATCTTAATTGATATCAACCGTGATATCTGGGGTTATATCTCTGTAGGCTACTTCAAACAAAAAGTAAAAGCAGGCGAAATCGGCTCATCCACCATGCCACATAAAGTGAACCCGATTGATTTCGAAAACAGCGAAGGCAATTTAGGTTTAGCGAATGCAGTGTTGCGCCATATGGCAGAAAAGCTACCAATTTCTCGCTGGCAGCGCGACTTAACAGACTCTACAGTATTGCGTAATATGGGTGTGGCTTTTGGCTATACCTTGTTAGGTTATGATTCTTGCTTACGCGGCTTGAATAAGCTTGAAGTTAACACTGCACGTTTGGATGAAGATTTAAACAATAGCTGGGAAGTCTTGGCCGAGCCGATTCAAACAGTAATGCGTCGCTATGGCATTGAGAATCCGTATGAGCAGCTAAAAGAGCTAACTCGCGGCAAAGGTGGCATTAACCAAACGTCATTACATGCATTTATCAGTGAGTTGGCTATCCCTGAAGATGCAAAACAAGCCTTACTGGCACTGACACCTGCGAGCTACACAGGTAAAGCAGCGGAGCTTGTAAAAACCATTAAGTGAGTTTAAATGCATGTAAATTTTAATGATAAAAGGGCTTCTGAATTTGACTAGAAGCCTGATCATCTACCTAGTCTTATTGTGTTGGGGAGTGCTCGCGTATGCTGATAACGCGAGCTACCAAGTAGAAATCGAAGCGCCTGACCCGCTAAAGACACTGTTAGAAAATCATCTTGACATCATTAAGTGGCGCACCAATCCACGCATGTCTCCCAACGAGTGGAAGCGCTTATCCACTGAAGCGCCTAAACAAATCAAAGAGTTACTCGCAACAGAGGGCTATTTCTCAGCGCAGGTCAGCGTCAAGTCAACGCAAAACCAACTTGAAAACCTCACCGTACTGTCAGTTAACCCCGGCACGCCTACACTGGTTGGCAGCGTCAATATCAAATTTTCCGGCGACATCACACAAGCGCACAGAGGCCTACCAAACGAGCAACAGCTACGTGAAGAATGGCCACTACCAGCCGGGGCACAGTTCCAGCAGGCTGCTTGGACGGCGGCAAAACGAGGCTTACTGACCAAGTTATTGGTCAACCGTTACCCAAACGCAATCATTACTGATACCAAAGCCAGTATCGATATTCAACAACAAACTGCGACATTAGAAATTACGGTAGATAGCGACACCACTGTACATTTTGGCGAGCTTCAAATCGAAGGCCTGCAACGCTATCCAGAAAGCATTATCCATCATCTAAACCCGATTAAACCGAACGAAGTGTATAGCCAATCACAGTTGCTCACCTTTCAAACGCGGTTACAGGAAAGTGGCTACTTCCGCACGGTAGAAGTCACCGCGGATAACAAGGCTGCACTTGGCGGCCAACAGCCAGCGCTAGCGCCAATTAAAATTAAAGTGGATGAAAACAAATCGATTAAAGTCAGCACCGGTGCAGGTTTTAGTACCAACACAGGGGCGCGTACACAGCTGACTGTAGAACACTTAAATGTGTTTGACCGTAATTGGCGCATGACATCCAGCCTCAGATTAGAGCAAAAACTACAATCACTATCTGGCACGATTCGCTTACCCACCACTGCAACTGGCTATCGCGACAGTGCCAATATCGCCGCGACCAGAACAGAGATTGAGGGACAAACCACCACAGTCACGCAAGCCGGTGTAAAGCGCGCATGGGGCTCCCTCAAACGCGAACAATACGTTGGTGCTAATCTGTTAGCAGAGCACGTTAATCTGGATAGTGCTGACTCCTCCGACAACTACGCGGCCACTTTAGGTTACGGTATCACCCTCAGACGCACCGATAATAACCTTAACCCTACACGCGGCTATTTATTCAATGCCCAGTTTAATGGCGCACCGTTAGCGTCGCTTGCGAGCGGGACTTTTCTGCAAAGCTATTTAAAAACACAAGCCTATTATCCAATCACTAAAAGCACGCAGTTAATCGCCCGTGCCGAGCTTGGCATGGTGCATGGGAAAAACAGCGCTCCAGCCACCTTCCTGTTTCGCGCTGGTGGTGACCAGTCTGTCCGCGGTTATGGCTACCAAAGCCTAGGCGTAACCGAAGGTGATGCAATCGTCGGGGCACGCTACCTTGCCACAGGCAGCATTGAGGTAATTCAATGGCTCACGCCGGAATGGGGCGCAGCCATCTTTACCGACTTTGGTAACGCAGCGAATAGCCTAAAAGATTTAAAACCAGTGTATGGATACGGCTTGGGCGCAAGATGGAAAAGCCCTGTAGGCCCGATTGGTGCTGACATTGCCTATGGTCAGGAAACTAACGACTACCGCATGCATTTTAATATCGGGGTGATATTCTAATGGCACGCCGTTACTTGCACATTCTGCTCATTAGCATCACCTTACTGCTGTTTTCATCGGCACATAGCGAGATGCCGATTAGCGTCAGCTCAAGCTTAGATAGCTTCAGCCATGATTTAGACAACATTCACCTGAAGCTGGAAAAACTCAGTGCACGCTGGCAACTTTCCCCCTTTGGCGATGGCAAACTGGTCGTTGAACAATTAAAAGCCAAACGCTTGACTATCACGATTAAAAGCAGTGATAGTGAGCCTGAGCAGTCACCGCTGCCCAAACGCATTAATCTGCCATTTCCCATCTCGGTACTACAGTCTGAAATCAGCGAAGTCGTGATTGTCACGCAAGATGAACGTCAGACTTTTCACAACGTAAAGTTAGCATTTGAAGGCAACACCAACACACTAAAACTCAGCTTATCGCACGCACAAACTCCATGGGGCAATGCCTCAGCACACATCAATATGAGTGCCAGCAAACCATTTACACTCAAAGGCGACCTCTCACTCAAAAGCGCTGAACCTCCTTACGCTTACGACTTAAACGCACAATTAAGTGGTGACCTAAATAGACTTAACATTGATACCAGCGCCTGGTTAACATCACAAAATGGAAAAATCAGTCTATTAAAATCAGATAACGAACAGGCTGCGGCGCAGCTGCTGGTGCATGGTCAAGTTGAGCTGAATCATCATTATGCGATACGTGTGCATAGCCAGCTTTTAGCCTTACGTCTTGAGCGCCTGGGTAACTACCCCGCAGCCAAGCTTAATCTAGATTTAATGCTAGAGGGGGCACTCAAACCCACCCCTATTGCAACGCTCAATATCACCAGCCATGACAGCACGTGGCAAACGCAAGTAGTTTCTGCCTCCGCCAATGCACAGCTCACCGCCAGCGCACTGGAGCAGCTTACATTTGAGCTGAGTGTTGCCGCTAACAAAATTAAAGGTACAGGTAATATTAATGCTCAAAATACTCACCTAACCTGGCAGGCCGACCTGCCAAACCTTGCAACATTTGATCCGGCATTAGCTGGGAAGATTAGCGCGAGCGGTGCAATTGATGGTGCGCTGGATAATCCATCGCTAAATATCAAATTACTTGGTGAAAGAATACAACTCACCAATGGTCTACAGATTAACGAATTAACTGGTGATGCCAACATCTTAGCCGGTGATAACGGCACGATGACTGCAACAATTGCAGCCAATAACACCCGATATGGCAACAATGCGCCATTTAATGGCAATATCACTTTAAACGGCACACAAGCAAACCATGTAATCACCATTAACGCTGATAGCAACGATGCCAAATTGCAAAGCACGTTAAAAGGCGGACTTACTTTAAATGCATCCTCACTAAAAAAACAGTGGCAAGGCTTGTTGCAACAGCTGGATTACTCTGGGCTAACACCAGTCAAACTCAAAGCACCAGCAACACTGAGTGCAGATGCTGATAGTATCACCCTGACACAAGCGAGTTTGGCGCTGAATCATGGCAACATCAATATCGAGCAGCTCGCCTTAGGCAACGGAAAACTGGCAAGCAAAGGCACGTTATCACAATTGAGCCTGAGCGACCTACCACCAGAACTATTATCGTTACCCAGCACACTGCAAGACAGCCCAAGTTTTTCAGGAGAATGGATGGTTGAGACGCAAAACTCAATCAATGCGCACCTTGGCTTATGGCGTGAAAGCGGTGATTTCACATTAACAAAACCTGATGGCAGCACGCAGCCACTGGGGCTATCAACAGCAAAACTGGCGCTAGATGTGATGGACAACGCGCTGCGCGTCGAAGCAGATATTGATGGTAAGAACTTTGGCACCATCAGCGCAAAACTTGCAAGCCAGCTCACAAAAACAGAAGCGGGATTTAACTTACTCAACAATGCGCCTCTGCAGCTTTCCGCCAGTGCAAAACTCAATACATTAGCCTGGCTACCCATGCCCACAACATTGATGGATGCAGACCTAGATGGGCAAGTCGCATTAACTGTATCCGCTGATGGTACGCTCGCACAGCCAAACCTGAATGGTACAGTCAATGGCAGCAATATCAACTTTAACTTGCCATCAGAGGGCATCCAGCTCAACAACGGTAATTTCCAAGCACACTTTGAAAATAATCAACTGCAAATCGAGCAAGCTATCTGGCAAGGCGGCTCAGGTAAGCTAAGCTCTAACGGCTGGGTGCGATTTGAGCAGGGTCAACCCAAGGCTGAGCTTAACTGGAACGCCAATCAGTTTAGTATCTTCTCTAGAGCTGACCGCCTGCTAGTCATTAGCGGAACCGGAAAAACTATTCTTGAGGACAACCTGCTTAGCATTTTAGGTGACTTCAGCGTCAACAATGGCCTGATAGAAATGGCGCAAGAAGATACCCCTACGCTAAGCGATGATGTCATTATCCTAGGGGAAACCTCGATTAAAAAAGAACCATTATTACAAATATTGCTGAACGGGCTGCATATCGGGCTAGGCGACGACTTTACCTTACGCGGTCGCGGTCTGGATGCAAAACTGACCGGGGCATTGACCCTAACCGGTCGCACCGAATACAGACCGCACACAGAAGGCAGCATTGCTGTTTCTAAAGGTACGTTCATGGCTTATGGCCAAATACTTAACATAGAGCGCGGCATATTAAACTTTAACGGCGTGATGGATAATCCAGGCCTAAACATCCGTGCCATGCGCGATAGCAAGCCAGTCAATGCAGGTGTTGAAATTACAGGCAGCGCCTTAATCCCTGAAATTAAATTGGTTTCAGACCCTAATGTACCGGATACCGACAAGCTTGCATGGCTGGTGTTAGGTCACGGTACTGAACAAGCCGGCAAAACTGACTTTGCCATACTGTCACTAGCAGCAGGCGCCCTATTCTCACAAGGGCAATCCGTTCCATTACAAAGCCAGATAGCACGCGCTGCTGGGCTGGATGAGTTCAGCTTCGCCGGCGGCGATGCAGAAAACGCATCCGTTACACTAGGCAAGCGACTAAGCTCACAGCTTTATCTTAGCTATGCCAAAAGCATTAGCGGCCTACAAGACATAGCAAGACTCACATTCAATATCACACCACGCTGGGCACTCCGCGCCGAAGCTGGCAATGAAAGTGCAGTCGATGTGTTATATACTTTCAGCTTCAAATAAGACTGGACTCATCAATGAGCGCCGATAAAAACAATCCAAGACTAGCGGTACTAATTGATGCAGATAACACTTATAGCGTCATTCCTATTATCGATGAACTATTTGAAGAAATCTCCAAGTTCGGTGATGCAAGCGTTAGACGCATCTATGGTGATTGGACGCAACCTCAACTGAGCAGATGGAAAGAAATTCTGCCTAAGCATGCAATACAGCCCATGCAGCAATACGCAAATACCAAAGGTAAAAATTCTACGGATAGCGCTCTGATTATTGATGCAATGGATTTGCTATATACTGCACCAATTGATGGTTTTTGCATTGTATCCAGCGATAGTGATTTTACAAGGCTTGCTATTCGGCTACGTGAGTCAGGCAAATTGGTTTATGGCTTTGGAGAAAAAAAGACGCCCGAGTCTCTACGTGCAGCATGCAATCAATTTATTTACCTTGAAATTCTGTCACAAAATAAAACTCCCGATTCAGTCACGTCTGATGTAAATATATCCAACATTCAATTGGCAGAAGCCAAATTAGACACAAAACTCAATAACGTCCTGACCGACAAAGCAACTCTATTGTCACCAGTTGTCAAAAGAACATCTAAACAACTGGCTATGGATACTAAATTAGTATCACTGATTCGCTCCGCGATTGAGTCTCTTTCAGATGATGATGGGTACGCAAATACTGGCGAAATAAAAAAGCATATTGTTAAAAATTACTCTGCTTTTGACTCGCGAAACTATGGTTACGCAAAATTCAGCGACCTTATCGACACTATCGGTTTATTTGAATTAGATGAGAAAAAACAACGCATTAAGGATAAAAGAAAAAAATGAATGAAATTCTAGTCCTATACTATTCTCAAGGCGGTGCCGTACGCGAAATGGCGCAGCTGATTGCTCGTGGTGTGCAAAGCGTAGATGGCGTCAAGGCACGCATCCGTACAGTCCCTAAAGTATCAGCCAATTGCGAAGCAACTGAATCTGACATCCCAAGCACGGGCGACCCATACGCGGAACTGCGAGATCTAGAAGAATGCATAGGTGTAGCGTTGGGTAGCCCTACCCGTTTTGGCAATATGGCGGCACCGATGAAGTACTTTTTAGATGGCACTACCAGTTTATGGTTAAAAGGCGCGCTGTCGAACAAAGCAGCGGCGGTATTTACCTCTACAGGCTCTATGCACGGCGGCAACGAAACCACACTCCTCACCATGATGCTGCCGTTAATGCACCATGGCATGATCATGGTAGGTTTACCATACTCCGAACCGGCGCTGTCCGCCACTACCTCTGGTGGCACACCTTACGGTGCAAGCCATATTGGCGGCACTATGGACGACAAGCCCATCACCGATCACGAGAAAAAGCTGTGTATCGCCTTAGGCAAGCGCCTTGCGGAAACCGCGCTCAAGCTAGCGAGAAAACTCTAAACCATGAGTCAGCTACACCTAGAAGCGAGACAGTTTTTAAGAAGCACTCGCACTGCCATACTTTCGACCCATTCCGCAAAGTTCGAGGGCTATCCGTTCGGCTCAGTTGCACCATTTGTGTTAGATCATCAATGCCAGCCTATCATTTTGATTAGCAACATTGCAGAACACACCAAAAACATCGCAACCAACCCTAAAGTATCATTGCTGGTATTTGCTGGTGCTGAGGACTTGCAAGCCAACGCCAGACTGACCTTGCTAGGTAACGCGCATATCATTGATAAAAATGAAGATGCTAATTTACGCGCTCGCTATTTGCGTTATCTGCCGCAAGCCAGCGGTTACTTTGATATGCATGATTTTGCTTTTTACCGCATCCAGATTGAAACATGCCGCTATATTGCAGGCTTTGGCAAAATGGGCTGGCTATCAGGCAGTGATCTAATGACAGGCATGCCAGCTGATTCACAATTGGCAGCTCAGGAAGCACACATCCTCAATCACATGAATACAGACCATGCCGACAGCCTGATTGCCTACTGCCGACATGTGCACGGCGTTGAGGCCACGCAAGCAAATATGCTAGGGATTGATTGTGACGGCTTTGATGTTGCCGCGACTGTGAATAACCAAACCATGACATTACGCTTTGCATTTGCAGCACCTATCCATGATGCACAATCTGCACGTGCAGCCTTGGTCAGCCTTTCCAAATCAATCAACGCTTAAACTCAAGCTTAAACTAACCCTAAAGTAAGCAAACGCCAACGTGAATAAACCTCAAATGATACAAAGACTCCAACTGGGCACCTCTATTAGCCTCATCGCGCTCATCCTATTAACCTTGGCATGGGAGGCTGTATTAGCACCATTAAAACCGGGCGGTTCATTGCTGATATTCAAGGTATTGCCGCTATTACTGCCTTTATTTGGCATATTGCGCGGCAAGCGTTACACCTATCAATGGTCATGTATGTTCATTTTGTTTTACTTTACCGAAGGCGTAGTGCGCGCATGGGCTGATGTGGGAATTTCCGCCCAACTTGCGTTAGCCGAAGTCATCCTGACCGTCTTATTTTTTACGTGCACGATTTTTTACGCAAGGCTGACACGCCAACCGCCACAAAACAGCGTAAAAAACCCATAAACACATATAAGTTTTTACATAGATACCGCACCAAACATACTGTCTTCTACTATAATTTAGCCATGAAAATACGATTTATAAGCTGCACATGAAAATACTGCTCTCAAACGATGATGGTTACTTCGCACCAGGTTTAAATATCCTAGCCGAACATATTGCAAAAATTGCAGATATTACCGTGGTTGCGCCTGAAAGAAATCGTAGCGGTGCGAGTAACTCTCTCACACTTGACCGCCCGCTAAGCGTAAAAAAAGCATCTAACGGCTTTTTTTACGTAAATGGCACACCAACAGATTGCGTGCATATTGCACTCACAGGTTTGATGGATACCATGCCGGATATGGTGATCAGCGGCATTAATGATGGCGCCAATATGGGCGATGACACCATCTACTCAGGCACAGTGGCGGCTGCGATGGAAGGCTACCTGCTCGGCATCCCTTCTATCGCGGTTTCGATGTCTCAGCATAACTCCACCCATTTTGAAACAGCGGCAAGAGTCGCCGTGGAACTGATCCAGCATTATCAGAAGAATGGGTTCAGCGCACCTACACTGCTCAATGTCAATGTGCCAGATATTCCTTATGATGCATTGCAAGGACGCACGGTAACACGCCTAGGAAAACGCCATAAGGCCGAGCCAGTGGTACAGCTTAAAACACCGCGTAATGAAACGGTATACTGGGTTGGCGCTGCAGGGCAACCTAATGACGGTGGTGTAGGTACCGATTTTCACGCCGTTGCAAATCAGCAAGTTTCGATTTCGCCCATTCAAGTTGATTTAACCTGCCACGCACAGCTGAATGACATCAAACAATGGTTATCTAGCTAATAATACTGGAAATAAAATCGTGGCATTAATCAAATCATCGCAAGCTGGCATCGGCATGACATCGCAACGTACGCGTGACCGCATGCTTAATCGACTGCGCGAGCAAGGCATTAAAGATGAAGTGGTGCTCGCAGCCATTGGCAGCACAGCACGCCATATTTTTGTTGACGAAGCACTCTCGATTCGCGCTTATGAAGACGTCTCTCTGCCGATTGGCTTTGGGCAAACCATCTCGCAACCGTATATCGTTGCGCGCATGTCTGAGTTACTGCGTAATGGCCAGCCTTTAGAAAAAGTACTCGAAATCGGCACGGGTTGCGGCTATCAAACAGCCGTATTATCCAAGCTGGCTAAAGAGGTTTATTCTGTAGAGCGTATCCGCCCTTTACTATTAAAAGCGCGCGATCATCTACGTAAGCTCAAATGCATTAACGTCAAGCTAGACCACGCAGACGGCAATATGGGTTTAGCCCAGCTCGCACCATTTGATGCCATTATCGTCACCGCTGCGGCAAGCCACATTCCGCCGGATTTACTAACACAGCTGGCGGTTGGCGGCCGTTTAGTCATCCCGGTTGGTACCGATGAGCAAATCTTGTATCTTGTAGAGCGCTTATCAGCAAATGACTACCGTCAAACGCAGCTAGAACCTGTCAAGTTTGTTCCCTTACTCGGCGGCACTACCTCACAATGAATGCATCACGCTGTTTCATCATCTTATTGATTTCATTGCTGAACTTTGCATGCAGCACCACCCAAGCACCGGTAATCGATCGCATACCGCAGGCAAAATCCAATAAGCCGCAAACCAAAACTGCCACCCACAAAGTGGGTACAGACTGGCGCCCGGCAAACTACGTGGTTAAAAAAGGCGATACCCTATATAGCATAGGGCTTGAACATGGTTACGACTACAAGGAAATTGCTCAGGTAAATAATATCAGTGCACCTTACCTGATTAAAATTGGACAAACACTTAAGTTTTCGCCTTTAAATGAGGCCATAGCCACGACAGAGCCGAGTGTGCAGCACAGCACAGCACAAGATAATAATGGTGTTGTCACTTATGCCATCGGTGCTGACAATACTCCAGAAGCAAGCACCAACACGCAACCCCCTGCATCAGCAATCAGTATTAACGAACCTAAAGCGCTACGCGAGCCGTACAGTGATGCCGCTTACAAGCAACCGCTGCCAGTCGCAAAAACCATTGCCAGCACGCCCGCATCCACTGCTAATGCCATTAAAAAACCTACTGCAGAGAAAACACCTGAAAAAGCACCTGAAAAACCAATAGTCGAATCCAAGCCTGAGGCTAAGTCAGCGGAACCCGTTGCCGAAGCAAAAACCAAGCTAGAACCGACTGGCGCCTTAACTTGGGCATGGCCTACCAAAGGCAAGGTGATTGCCAACTTTAACGATGCAGGCAATAAAGGGATAGATATCTCAGGCAAGATGGGGCAAGCCGTGCAGGCGGCAGCACCAGGTAAAGTCATTTATAGCGGCTCGGACTTACGCGGCTATGGTAAGTTGGTGATCGTAAAACACAGCGCTACTTATTTATCGGTGTATGCAAACAACAGCCTGATTTTGGTCAAAGAAGGCCAGCAAGTGACTAGCGGCCAAAAAATTGCAGAAATGGGCGATACTGACAGTAATACAGTAAAACTACATTTTGAAATCAGGCAACAAGGTAAATCTGTAGACCCGATGAAGTTTCTCAGTGCAGATTAAATAAGCGCCTCAGGAGCAAAAATGGCAAAACAAGAGCCTAACAAATATCTAAAAAATAAAGACATTAAGCCAGAGAGCAAAGCCAGTGTACTGGCTGCAACAATACGCATGGGTCTTATGCTTGTGGGCATTACTGGGCTTGCTTTAGAGCTGTTTCGTGAGGATGGCTGGCTTTCAACCCTGATGAGCAAGCTGTTTGAATCTACTACCAGCATGCTGATGATTCCAGTCATCATTTTGGCGCTATGGGTGGTGAACAAGTGGGTCAGCTCACCTAATAAATCAGAAACCAAAAAAAGCGGCGACCTGCCCATGTACTTCATGATGGCAGTTGGCGTATTCTACTTGTTTAGATTATATACAACCGGCTCTTTCTAGCCCTGCCAGTGCAACGCGAGCTTGCGTAAACGTAGGCGGGGTAAAAAGTGGAATAAAAACAGTACACTAAATAAAAAAAGCACACTAGAAAATAGCACAATAAAAAAGCGGCCTAGGCCGCTTTTTTATTGTGCTGTATTAATGCTGAGCGTTAATACTCAGCTTAATCTCAAGGCTAGTTAGCTGCTTGCGCCTGTTGCTTATAGTACTCACGCACAGGCGTCATATCAAAATCACGTGCCCATTTGATAATTTCATCAAACGCCGGCGCACCAATCTCACCTACTTGCGCATGAATTCCTGCTTGCTCGCGAATCACTAAAATACCTGGAATTTGCGTTACTTCAAAATACTCGCCGATTTCAGGGTCAGCTTCAGTATTGACCATACCAAATACGATGTCTGGGTTTTTCTCTGCAGCAGCTTCAAACGTAGGTGTAAAAGCAACACATGGATCACACCATTGCGCCCAAAAATCAACAATCACAAAAGGATTATTTTCTATCGTTTCTTTAAAATTAGCTTTGGTAAGTGCAATAACTGCCATAATTTTGCCTTTAATTGAGTAAGGTAACACCTAAAAATAGCAGTTTATCAGAAGCCATATCTTTCGTTAAGTTTTAGATTCGCAATGCGGCTATTCACTCACACCAGGCACAGGCTTACCCCATGTCGCGCTAAAAAACAGCTCAGACAAAGGCTTTCTGCTACGGGGTGCGGTTTCTCTTGCCAAAATATCACCTTCTAAAGTGGCAATCTCCGCTTGGTAACCAACAGACATCATCGCCATCAAGGTGTATTGCTCAGGGATATTGAACGTGGCACGTGCTTTATCAGGATCAAAACCGCCCATCTGGTGTGCCATTAAACCCATGCTCGAGGCTTGTAAACATACATTCTCCGCCGCTGCACCGGTATCGTATTGCGCCCAACGGTTAGCTTTCTGGTTGTGACCAAACAAGGTATCCGCACAAATCAGCAAGAGTACTGACGCATCTTTCACCCAAGCCTGATTACCTGGTACCAGGCAATCAAACGCTTGCTGCCAGCTGGCTGCATCTGTATTTTTATCCCAGACAATAAAACGCCAAGGCTGATCGCCAAAGCAAGAAGGTGCCCATCTTGCAGCTTCCAGCAAAGCAATCACCTGCGCTTGCGTCACGCTCTTAGCTGCATCATAGGCACGTCCGCTCCATCGGTTTGCTAGCGTGTTATCAATCGGCACTTGTGTAATGGCAGGATTATGCATATTTAAGTTATTCCTCAATAAATGGGTAGTCGGTGTAGCCTTTTTCGGCACCACCGTAAAATGATGATGAATCCGCTTCATTTAGTGGCGCATCTAGTTTAAATCGCGCAACTAAATCAGGATTTGCGATAAATGGTACACCATATGCCACTACATCTGCATGACCATTTGCAATCACCGCATTGCCCCGCGCTTTATCGTAAGCCAAATTAGCCATGTAAGCGCCTTTAAATAACTTGCGTAACGCATCAAAGTCAAACGGATCAGATAAACCACCACCATGAATACCACCCTCTACCACGTGTAAATAGGCGAGGTTAAATTGATTAAGGGCTTCTGCCACATAATTAAACAGCGCTTGCGGATTGCTGTCCTGCATATCGTTAAATGGATTAACTGGTGAAATACGTACACCAACTTTATCCGCACCTGCTACGTCCACAACAGCTTTGGTCACTTCTAATAAGAATCGCGCACGGTTTTCAACACTACCACCGTAATGATCTGTACGCTTGTTAGTCCCATCACGTAGGAACTGATCCAATAAATAACCATTAGCCGCATGTATCTCTACCCCATCAAACCCTGCGGCCAAGGCGGCTTTCGTTGCATGTACATAGTCAATAATAATGCCTGGCAGCTCATTCAGCGCCAACGCGCGCGGTTCTACATAATCGACCAAACCTTGATAAGTAAACGCCTGCCCTGCCGGTTTAATGGCCGATGGCGCAACTGGCAGCGCACCTTCTGGCAGCAGACTAGGATGAGAGATACGGCCTACGTGCCAGAGCTGAATCACAATCTTGCCGCCTTTTGCGTGAACAGCATCGGTAATCTTCTTCCATCCTGCAACCTGCGCGTCGGTATAGATACCAGGCAATGCTGGATAGCCGTGCGCCATGGCTGAAATTGGTGTGGCCTCAGTGACAATCAGGCCAGCGCTGGCACGCTGCTCGTAATAAGTCACGTTTAGAGGCTGAGGCACTCCCTCCGCCCCTGCTCTATTGCGCGTAAGCGGCGCCATGACAATACGGTTGCTCAATTGAATACTGCCTAGTTTTACTGGGCTAAATAGATCTAATGCCATGCTTTACTCCTAACTAATGTTGAATGTCTCAATTATTTTTTGGTCTTATCGGCAGCGGGTTTTACCGCTTCAATCAATAAGGTAATCTCAATGTCGTCACCGACTGGGCTGTTGGGTTTAACCCCCCAGCCAAAACCGTAATCAGAGGCTTTCAGTGAGGTTTTTGCCTCAAAACCACTACGCTCGCCACCCCAAGGGTCGTTACCGAAACCTAGCACTTTAAATGGCAAAGTAATTTCTTTAGTCACACCATGCATGGTGAACTTACCAGTCATCACGCCTTCTGTTGCGCTTTTAGCCTCGATTTTGGTGCTTACAAAACTCATTTCAGAAAACTTCTCTGCATTCAGGTAATCTTTTTCCTTAATGTGCGCGTCACGCTTGGCCAGCCCGCTATTCACACTTAGCACATTAATTTTGGCGTCTACCGATGAATTGGATAAATTGTCAGCATCAATCAAAATATTGCCAGTAATATCGTTAAAAGTGCCGGATGCCTTTGCTACCACATGGCGCACACTCCAGTTAGCAAAACTATGTGCCGCGTCAATTTTATAAGCAACCGGCGCCGCAATCGCTGCGCTCATCCCTGAAAATAGCACCCCTAGTAATAACGCAGTCGTTTTTAAATGTACGTATTTCATATGTCATCCTTTTTTGAACTTAGTTTGTCATCACAACATTTACTGACAACAACTACTTTATTGATGTTTAATACCACTTAAGCCCAGACCTGCTTTCAGTCCAAAAATTCACATTAACACCACGTCAATGTTGCACACGCACCTACCATTCAAGTTAATTGAATAATTAACAGCATGTTATTACTAATATCTTTATACTAATAGCTAATAATTTTGCACGTTTTATTCAAATAATCTGACTAAGGTTGGTTACCAATAATGTCCACTAAGCTATCATTAGAGTCACTTGAGGTATTAGATGCTATTGCACGCAAAGGTAGCTTTGCTGCTGCTGCAGAATCCCTATTTCGTGTACCCTCTGCAATTACCTACACAGTCAGAAAACTGGAAGAAGACTTAAACGTTCAGCTCTTTAACCGCAGCGGGCACCGGGCAGAGCTGACTTTAGCCGGAGCGGAGTTACTTAAAGAAGGGCGCAACCTACTCAATGCCGCAAGCGAACTAGAATCAAGAGTTAAGCGTGTGGCAAAAGGGGTAGAAACCGAACTCACCATTGCTGTGAGTGATTTATTTGATATCACCAGCATTTACCCGATCTTAGATAAATTTTATAGCCAGAATTTCGGCACCAGAATCAAACTGACACAAGAAGTATTTGGTGGCGGCTGGGATGCACTGATTAGCGGCCGCGCTGATATCACTTTAGGCAGCCCGGGGGACGCCCCACCGGTCAACGGCTTTACGACCAAACCAATCGGCTCAATGGAGTTTAGTTACGCAGTGGCTCCACACCATCCGTTGGCAAAGTTAGCAGACCCGTTACAAGACCAAGACATTATTCGCTACCGCGCTATTGCAGCTGCAGATAGCTCACGCAATTTACCGCCAAGAACCGTGGGCATTTTATCCGGGCAAGATGTGCTGACCCTGCCCAGCATGCACTTCAAACTGCAGGCACAAATTGCTGGACTAGGGGCTGGTTATATCCCCAGAAAAATTGCAGAGTATTATGCAAGTAAAGGGCAACTCATCATTAAACAAGTAGCCAAGCCCAAGCATGAGGTCATGGTTTTCCTTGCTTGGCGTAGCGACGGCGGCAAAGCGCAACAGTGGTTTATTAAACAATTCCAATTACTGAATATAAATGATATTTTATTATCACCCGCACAATGAAAGACATTAGGATGTCACAAGAACAACTGCCAAAGAATTTCGCCCGCATTAATAGCTTTGCAATCAAAGCCATGCAATGGCTTAACGGATTTGCCCATATCATTATTGGCTTAGCGCTTGCTACCTCAGTGATTATGTTTACCTGGCTATTTTTTAAAGATGTGTTTGCAGCGGCAAATGCGCACAACCTGGTACATGGCTTTTTACATGCACTTGGCACACTCATGCTGTTATGGTCGATTTCCGCTCTCATCTCTGCAGAAATACGCTATCTGCAGGGCAGCAAACTTCAGGTAGAAACCTTTGTTGAAGTTGTGCTAGTACTGTTCTTGCGTAAACTCATCGTGATGCCTGTACAGGACGCTTCGCCTACCACGGAAGAGATTGCAATATGGGTAGGTGGTGCCTTTGTTTTAGGCTTGGTTTATGTGCTGGTGCGCTGGGCGCAAAAAGAACAAGATTAAACGCCTGCGGCTACATAAAACAAAGTAATTAATCATATGACAATTAACACCATCAACACGACCGAACAAGACCAAGCCTTCATGAACATAGCGCTAACTTTGGCAAGAGAAGCCGCCCTAGCCGGCGAAGTGCCAGTGGGCGCAATCGTAGTGAAAGACGGTGTGATTATCGGGCGCGGCAGCAACGCACCTATCACGCTGCACGACCCAAGCGCTCATGCCGAGATTCAAGCCATGCGCGATGCCGCACAACACCTAGGCAACTATCGTTTAGTAGATTGCACACTGTATGTCACATTGGAGCCATGCGCAATGTGTGCTGGCGCAATCCAACACGCACGCATCGCTAAACTGGTGTATGGTGCCAGCGACCAGAAAACTGGCGCCTGCGGTAGTGTAGTTAACCTCATGGCTGAACAAAAACTCAACCATCACACCACGGTCGCCAGCGGCTTACTGGCTGACGAATGCGGCATGATGCTATCCAACTTCTTTTCTGAACGGCGTAAATTAGCAAAACTGCAGCGCCAATAAAAAACCCGCCGAAGCGGGTTTTTTAAAATCCAACGTATGTACTAACGCAATACATGATTAGTCATTACTGCCCATCAAGCCCATTAACAACTGTAACAAACTAGTGAACAAGTTGTAGATACTTAAGTACAGACCTAATGTTGCCATCACATAGTTAGTTTCACCGCCATTAACGATACGGCTAACGTCGTAAAGAATAAAGCCTGAAAACAAAATCACACCAATTGCAGACATCGCAAGCGCCATTGCTGGGATTTGTAAAAAGATATTAGCCAATGAAGCAACAATCATTAATACAATACCCACCATTAAAAACTTGCCCATAAAGCTAAAGTCTTTTTTGGTAGTAGTAGCAATACCAGCTAAGGTCATTAAGATGATGCCAGTACCGCCAGCCGCTAAGCCTACGATTTGTGCACCATTACTTAAATGCAAAGCATGTTGAAGGATTGGGCCAAGCAACATACCCAGCAAGAATGTTAAGCCTAATAAAATTACCACGCCTACACTGCTGTTACGGTTAGCTGCAATCGCAGCAAACAAGCCGTACATTACTGCCATTGCACCAATCGCGAACATAAATGGATGCTGCTGCGCAATAGAAAAATTAATACTCATACCAATAAATGCACCAATCACTGTTGGGATCATGGTCAGACCCAGCAAGGCGTATGTATTACGCAAAACACGATTGGTCGCTAACTCGGTCGATTCTGAACGACCTAGTACTGGAGTGTTATCTAACATTGTTTATTTCCTTATAATTAAAAATACACCTGAAGCTAAGATACCGATTTACGCATTAAGTTTCAAGGCTTTTATTAAGCGAACAACTCACCTTCTACAACACCCACCTGCGCAACTTGGTGCAGTGCACGTACGAAATCTGCGCTTTCATGCAATCCATCCATGGATAATGGATGCTTATGCCCATGCATACGCGCTAAGCGGCTCAGACTTTGTGCAGAAATAGTCCAGCTAAGGTTATCTAACAGTTCATCTGCCATCGCGGGTTGATTGCATAGTAATACCATATCGCAGCCCGCAGTAAGTGCCGCCAGTGCCCGCGTAGTTACATCACCGCCTGCTGTAGCGGCTTCCATGCTTAAATCATCACTAAAAATCACACCATTAAAACCTAAGCGTTCACGCAGTATTTTTTGTAACCAGCGTGGCGAAAAACCAGCAGGTTTACTATCCACTTTAGGGTAAATCACATGCGCAGGCATAATTGCCTGAATGCCATCATCAATCAACATTCTGAACGGCTGCATATCGTGTTGCGCAATTTGGTCAAAGTCACGTTCATCTACCGGCATACTCACGTGAGAGTCAGCCACCACAAAACCATGCCCTGGGAAGTGCTTACCTACTGCCGGCATGCCACCCTTTTTCAGGCCTTGCATCAGCGCAAAGGCTAGGTCGCTAATCGCTTGCGGATTCAAATGAAATGCACGGTCACCAATCACTAGGCTATCGCCATAGTCCATATCCAGCACGGGGGTGAAACTGAAGTCCACGCCGTGCGCACGTAGCTCTGCCGCTAGAATCCAGCCCGCTTCTACTGCCAGCTCTTTTGCCTTTTTAGGGTTTTTATCCCAGATTTTGCCAAACTCACGCATCGGCGGGATTTTAGTAAAGCCTTCTCTAAAACGCTGTACGCGTCCACCTTCATGGTCCACTGCAATCAATAAGGGTGGCTGACGTACCGCGTGAATACTCGCAGTCAACGCCTTAAGCTGGGCATTGTTTTCATAATTGCGCTTAAATAGAATCACACCACCAACCAGTGGATGCTTCAAACGCCTAATGTCGTCATCGGTTAACTCTGTACCGACAACATCTAACATCACTGGACCTAAACTCATACTATCTCTTTCTTAATCGGGTTTTCTAACATCTAAGGCGTCTCGTAGATAGTCTCCGCCTAGATTAATCGCTAAAATCAAACTCATCAAGCACCCACCTACAATCAGCACATAATGTGGTGCTATCAACATATAACGCACAGCATCTCTCAACATCGCACCCCAAGAGGCATCGGGCGCCTGAATCCCCAGCCCTAAAAACGACAAGCTGGCCTCGGCAATCATCACACTCGCCAAACTGTAAGTGGCTTCTACTACCAAAATGGATGCCAACAACGGCAAGATATGCCGAAAAAGTAAGCGCGGCACCCCCGCCCCCAAAGACTCAGCCGCTATTACGTGCTGGCGATGCCGTAAACTCAAGGCCTGCCCACGGGTTAGGCGCGCATAACTCACCCAGCCAGTTAAGCATAGCGCTATCATTAAATTACCAAGCCCTGGCCCCAACACCGCGGCAAAAGCAATTGCCAATAAAATACCGGGGAATGCCAAAAAGATATCGGTAATCTGCATCAAAATTGCATCCACTCTGCCGCCGTAAAAGCCGGCCAGCAAGCCGACGAATACACCTATTGCCATGGTCACGGCGGTAACGACCAGCGCCACCCATAGCGACACTTCGACCCCGCTTAACACACGCGCAAAAATATCGCGGCCTAAATCATCGGCACCGAACCAATGCTGCATAGTCGGGGCCTGTAAAATAACATTCAGGTCAATCGTATTAGCATCAAGCTGCAGCAAGTTCTTCGCCAGCACGGCAATCAACCATAGCGCTAAAATCGAATAAGATAAAAATTTCATCGAATGAACTTAACCTTTAGTTCTGCTACGCATGGCGCACTCTAGGGTCGGCTAATCTGTATAAAATATCGGTCACCAGATTGACCAGCACATAACTTAAAGCCACAATCAGCACACATGCCTGCGTAACTGGATAATCACGCTTTTCTATACTTTCCACCAACAAACGGCCAATACCATCCCAGCTAAAGATCGTTTCAGTAATCACAGTGCCGGCAAGCAAACTGCCCATCTGCAAGCCTACAATGGTAATGATCGGCAATAACGCAGCACGCAAGGCATGGCGCAAAATCACGGTTCGCTCACTTAAGCCCTTGGCACGCGCAGTGCGAATATAATCATCGTTTAGCACTTCCAGTAAACTGGTGCGCGTCATCCGCGTCAAAATAGCGCTTAGGCCAAACCCTAAGGTAATGGCTGGCAAAATAATAGACGTGCCTGTATCCATACCGCTCACGGGCAACCAACCTAGCCACACCGCAAAAATCAGCATCAGCACAGGCCCCAGCCAAAACGCAGGCATCGCAGATAAGCGCACAGAAACGATAGTGACCACAAAGTCTTGCCAGTGTCCGGCTTTAAGTGCCGCAAACACACCTAACGGCACACCGATCACAATACCAATCAGCAAAGACAGCAATGCCAACTTTACGGTGGCAGGATAGCGTGCCTTGATTAACTCAACAATCGGCGTTTTCGTATGTATAGACTGCCCAAAATCCCCCTGCATCAGCTTTGCCACATAGTGGCCAAACTGCTGAATCAGCGGCTGATTTAGTCCTAAGTCGGCACGTAAGGCTGCGCGATCCGCCATGTTAGCAGACTCACCTAACATCACATCGACAGGGTCACCCGGTACCAGATGAATCAATAAAAAAGTAAGCAGCAATACGCCAAAAATGACGATGAACAGACTGGTTAAACGTTGGATGATACCCATCAGTACTTCTCGTTAAAGTAATAAACATGGGCAATCAATGACAATTGCTTTGGGCAAACGGATATCAGCTCACAAGATATGCGCATTAAACTAGCCATGTGTATTAATCAGTAATCAGCACATTAGTGCCAACTTCAACTAAATCAAACAGTTCAACGATATCTACGTTGCGCATACGGATGCACCCATGCGACTCGGGCTTGCCTACGGCAACACTATCAGGCGTGCCATGGATATAAATATAACGCTGCATGGTATCTACATTGCCCAAGCGATTTTTACCAACTTCACGGCCAGATAGCCACAAAATACGTGTCAGTATCCAATCACGGCCCGGGAACTCGGCCATCAGTGCGTGGGTGCAAATTTCACCGGTGGGCCTACGCCCAACAAACACAGTATTGATGGGTTGATCACTGCCAATTTTGGCGCGAACCACATGCGCGCCGATAGGCGTGCAGCCGCTATTTTTCTCGCAGCCTACGCCATTAGCCGCAGTAGAGATCACATAACTCGCTTTGACCGTGCCTTGCGCATCCAACAACGTCAAGCGCTGCTGCGAAATAGAAATATTAATCTGCATAAGCGCTTATTGTAGCTAAATCATCCCAATTACCATCTGGTTTTGGCGCGTAGTTACTAATTTTTTTATTCAACACTGCAAACTGTCCCTCATACCATAGCGGAATATAAGGTAGCTGCTCGTGTATCCTTTGCGTGGCGCCTTGCCAATCTTCTTTTGCTAGCAGACTATCCAATTTCATATCAGAGAATCTGCCCCGATTAAATCCATTAGGTGGCACGCTATTGGTATTAAACGCCTTAGCGTAAATTTCAGGGGTTTTAATGCCAACCCAAGTTAAACCATATAGTTGAAAGTTTCCATGCTGTACATCTTCAAAAAAGGTACCCCAATCCAGACTGCGAATTTCCAGTGCAATACCTGCCGGGCGCATCTGCGCCTGCAGTATTGTTGCAATCCGCACTCGCTGTGCATCGGTAGAGGTTTTATAAACTAACTTTAGCGGCAAACTGACCCCAGCCTCGCGGAGCAACTGTTGAGCTAAGGCTGGGTTGTAATCATAGGCGGCCAAGCTGGCATTCCCAGCATAATGCTCGGGCGGTAGAATTGCTCCCGCAATACGAGTGTGGTTCACCATCACTTTTTCAATCAATGCAGGTCGGTCAATGGCATGCGCAATGGCTTGCCTGACTTTGAGTTTACTTAACACCGGGTCTTGCGTGTTTAAACCTAAATATGAGTAGTTCATCCCTACACTGGTCTTTACCGTGACCTCTGACTTGGTTTGCAAGTACTTGACCAACTCTGCTGGCAACTCACCTTGCAACAAGTCGGTTTCGCCCCGCAGCAGCTTTAACACACGCACGGTCGGGTCTTTTACTTCACTGAGCGCGATAATTTGGCCATCTGCAACTCTACGCAATATCAATTTGTTATTTTTCTCAACAAACGCCAGCGGCCCACTACCTACCGGATAGCGTGCAAAATCATGCTGCTGCTCAAGTAACGGCTTGGGCATGATGCCAATAATCAACTTGGCCACAAAGTGTGGATCTGGCTGTTTGAGATGAAAAGTTAAGCGGTCTTGGTCATGCACCACGATATTTTGAATATTGGCATATTCAGCACTAAGCGGAGAGTTTGCCAATTGCGTGATAGCGTCATAAGTAGCTTTTACATCCGTCGCATTGAGCGGTAACTGGTTATGAAATGCCGCGCGCGGCGACTTTAAAATAATGAGATATTCGGTAGCGCTCAGCATCTCCCATGTGGCCAATTTGGGGGTAGGCTTAAAGTGTTGATCAAAATCTACCAGAGGTTGATAAATTAAGCGAATCACGCGCTCGGAAGCTGCGTCTGTAGCCACCCGCGGATCTAAACTTAATGGCGCTTGAGATAGCGCAAAATGAATAGGCTGATGGCTATTACCATGCTTATTTTCAAGCCCGCAAGCACTCAACTGCAAAACGCAAATTAGCAATAAAAAATTAAAAAATCTCATGCGTATCAGTTTACTTGATTTATAAAAATAAGGATTCAAGCGGATGCTAAAAACGCAGACTTTATCTACGGAGATTCAGAAAATATTAAATTTTTAGCCCATCAATCACCGCCGATTTGATTTGCATCAAATGCCATTGCCTCAAGCTGCGACAAAATGCCACGTGTAAAACTAGCACTAAATTATTAATGGCACTTTAAAAGCACTTTGGGGGAGAACTAAATGCAAGTCTCGCATTCGCAATCAAACACGTACAACGACTCAGTTGTACGGCAATTTTCTATCATGGCCGTGGTTTGGGGCGTGGTCGGCATGTTGGTGGGCGTGATTATCGCCGCGCAACTGGTTTGGCCTGAACTTAACCTAGGCCTACCTTGGACCAGCTTCGGACGCTTGCGTCCACTACATACGAATGCAGTTATTTTTGCATTTGGCGGCTGTACTTTATTTGCTACCTCATACTATGTGGTGCAAAGAACCTGTCACACCACTTTATTTTTACCATCATTGGCAAAATTTACATTCTGGGGTTGGCAAGCAGTGATTGTAGCAGCAGCAATTTCATTACCTTTAGGTTTCACCCAAGGTAAAGAATACGCTGAGCTAGAGTGGCCGATTGACTTACTGATTGCCGTTGTTTGGGTTTCTTACGCGATTGTATTCTTTGGCACGATCGGCACACGTAAAGTAAAACACATTTATGTAGCAAACTGGTTCTTTGGCGCATTTATCCTGACCGTTGCTTTATTGCACATTGTTAACAGCGCGGCGATGCCTGCCAGCTGGATGAAGTCATACTCAGCTTACGCTGGTGTACAAGATGCAATGGTGCAATGGTGGTATGGTCATAACGCAGTTGGCTTCTTCTTGACTGCTGGCTTCTTGGGCATCATGTACTACTTTATTCCTAAGCAAGCTGACCGCCCTGTGTACTCATACAGCTTATCTATTGTGCACTTTTGGGCATTGATTTTCACTTACATGTGGGCGGGTCCTCACCACTTACATTACACCGCTTTGCCTGACTGGACACAATCATTAGGTATGGCGTTCTCATTGATTTTATTAGCACCAAGCTGGGGTGGCATGATCAACGGCATGATGACTTTATCTGGCGCATGGCACAAATTACGTACTGACCCTATCTTGCGCTTCTTAATCGTTTCATTGTCTTTCTACGGCATGAGTACGTTTGAAGGACCAATGATGGCGATTAAAACCGTTAACTCACTTTCACACTACACAGACTGGACCGTAGGTCACGTGCACTCTGGTGCTTTAGGCTGGGTTGGCTTGGTTTCTATGGGTGCGCTCTACTACATGGTGCCACGCTTGTTTGGTCAAAAACAAATGCATAGCATCAAGGCAATCGAGTTGCACTTCTGGTTAGCAACAGTGGGCATTGTGCTTTACATCGCAGCACTTTGGATTTCTGGCGTGATGGAAGGCTTAATGTGGCGTGCAATCAATACTGATGGCACATTGACTTACACCTTTGTTGAATCAGTAAAAGCCAAACATCCTTACTACATTATCCGTATGTTAGGCGGCCTACTATACCTCAGCGGCATGACCATCATGTTGTGGAACGTTATTAAAACAGCAACCAATGGCAAAGCTGCTACGGCGACCATTCCTGCCGTTGCTGCTCACGCTTAAGGAAACAATCATGTCAAATCAAGATACAAATACTGGCTTCAGCCACGAAAAAATTGAGACCAACAACTTCCTGATGATCGTACTGATATTGGTAGTGGTTGCTTTTGGTGGCTTGGTGGAAATTGTACCGTTGTTCTTTCAAAAATCCACCACAGAACCTATCAAAGGCTTAGAGCCGTACTCAGCAGTACAGCTAGCCGGCAGGGACATTTACATTCGTGAAGGCTGCTATAACTGCCACTCACAAATGATTCGTCCATTCCGTGCCGAGACTTTGCGTTATGGCCACTACTCAGTTGCTGGTGAGTTTGTTTACGATCACCCATTCCAATGGGGCAGCAAACGTACTGGCCCAGATTTGCACCGTGTTGGCGGAAAATATAGCGATGAATGGCAACGCATACACTTAATCAACCCACGCGATCTAGTGCCGGAATCTATCATGCCAGCCTACCCTTGGCTTGAAACCAACAAAGTGGATGCCAGCTCACTCGCGCCTAATATGCGTGCATTACGCGCAGTGGGTGTGCCATACACAGACGCACAAATTTCCAGTGCAGCTGAGGAAGCTAAAGGCGTTTCAGAGTTAGATGCAGTGATTGCCTATTTGCAAGTATTGGGCACGCATCTTAAATAGCCTATAAATTTTAATGAATAAGGAGCAATACCATGGATATCAATACGTTACGAATTATTGCCACGATTGCTAGCTTTGCCGTGTTTGTCGGCATCATGGTATGGGCTTGGAAACGCCGCAATACATCAGAATTTAAAGATGCAGCTAACCTGCCCTTTACTCATGATTAAAGTTTAAGCGTCTAAATAAAAACTTTTTAAAACTTCATCACAGAAGTTTAGAGGAAAACAAAATGAGTGACTTTACCAATAGTTTTTGGCCAATATTTATTACGGTAATCTCTTTGGCCGGCGTATTTGGTTGTGCATTATTACTATGGCTGACCAGCAAAATTAAAGCGAACAGTCCTAATGGTGACAATACCAATGGCCATGTATGGGATGAAAACCTACGTGAAATGAACAACCCATTACCGCGCTGGTGGGTATGGATGTTTATTATCACCATCGTGTTCTCACTGTTTTACTTTGTTTCTTATCCATCACTAGGCGCGAATCCAGGCAAGCTAGGTTGGACACAAGCAAAACAATACGAGCAGGAAATGGCAGTTGCTAACGCAAAAATTGCCCCGCTTTATGCAAAATATGCGGCCATGCCGATTGATCAGTTAGCTGGCAATAAGGAAGCAAAAGCCATCGGTGAACGTTTGTTTATGAACAACTGTGCGCAATGCCATGGCTCTGATGCTCACGGTAGCAAAGGCTTTCCTAACTTAACGGATAACGATTGGATTCATGGCGGCAGCCCTGAAAAAATCACCGAAACCATCACCAATGGCCGTATTGGTATGATGCCACCAATGGCTGCTGCCGTAGGTAATGAAGAGGACGTAAAAAATGTTGCCAACTATGTGTTGAGCATCTCAGGCAACAAGCATGACAATGCACGCGCTGCATTAGGTAAAGAGAAATTTGCCGCTTGTGCTGCCTGCCATGGTGCAGATGGTAAAGGCAACCAAGCGATTGGCTCTCTTAACTTAACAGACGGTATCTGGTTGCATGGCGCTGGTGAGGAGGCGATTATCAAACGCATTAATCATGGCATCACTAACCAAATGCCGGCACAGTCAGCTAAATTCTCACCTGAGCAAATTCATGTATTAACTGCTTACGTGTGGGGCTTATCTAACAACGCTAATCATCAATAAAAGTATTATTTACTAACATGAGAAGCTCAAACAACCTGAAGGCCTCAACAAATACAGGTGCTGCTAAAGAGGCCACTGTAATCCATTTGTACGCTGCGGCGGAGAAAATATATCCACGCAGCACCTTCGGGTTTTTTACAAAATGGCGCTGGGCCATGATATGGCTCACCCAAATTGTTTTTTACGGTACACCTTGGATAGAATGGGGTAACCGCCAAGCCTTATTATTTGATTTAGAAGCCAAACGCTTTTACATCTTTAATCTAGTGCTATATCCGCAAGATCTGATTTACCTCACTGCAATTCTTATTATCTCCGCACTCTCATTGTTTCTGTTTACGGCGATTGCCGGCCGCCTATGGTGTGGATACACCTGCCCTCAAACGGTATATACCGAGATATTCCTCTGGATTGAAGCAAAAATTGAAGGCGATCGTGCCGCCCGCATCAAATTAGATAACGCCGGCTTATCAAGCCAAAAACTGATTAAAAAAAGTAGCAAACATTTTGTATGGATAGCACTGTCACTATGGACTGGCTTTACCTTTGTTGGATATTTTTCACCTATCCGTGAATTAGGCTCTGCCGTCGTTAACCTAGGGCTTGGTCCTTGGGAAACGTTCTGGATTGGTTTTTATGGTTTTGCCACCTACGGCAATGCCGGCTTCATGCGTGAACAAGTGTGTAAATATATGTGTCCTTATGCTCGCTTTCAAAGTGCCATGTTCGACGATGACACTTTGATTGTGACATACGATGAAGCACGTGGAGAGCCGCGTGGTAGCCGCTCACGCAAAGCATATTTAACCAATCAAAACTTAGGTTCATGTATTGATTGCAGTATGTGTGTGCAGGTATGCCCTACCGGCATTGATATCCGCAAAGGTTTACAGTACGAGTGTATTGGCTGCGGGGCATGCGCTGACGTATGCGACACCGTCATGGATAAAATGGGCTACGACCGTGGCTTAATCAAATACTCTACACAAACCGCCATCGTTAACGGCTGGTCACATACGCAAATGTTAAAGCGTATTATGCGCCCTCGCGTGATGATTTACGCCGCTGTACTAGTGTTGCTAGTGATAACGCTATGCACAAGTCTGTGGCTGCGAGACCCATTTAAAGTTGATGTGATTCGCGACCGCGGCGTCATGGCGCGCTTGGCTGAGGGCGGCATGCTAGAAAACGTATATCGTCTTCAGATTATGAACGCAACGGAGTCCGCGCAACACTATCAATTAAGCGCCACCGGGCTTGATGGCCTCGTAGTGCAATCGGATGTATTAGATGCTAACCGTACCGTAATAGTCAATGCGGCTGAGACTCGCGGAGTACCGGTCAGGCTGCAAATTCCGGATGGTTCAGTCAAATCTGGATCACATGCAGTGGCATTTAGCATCCATGCAGTAGAAGATGACGCTACCGTAACCGAAAAATCCATTTTTCTAGTTCCTAGGTAACTTTAGTATCTAGATAGTTTTAGGTAATTAATAACGCAATCACTCATGTTATTTAAAGTAAGCAAAGGCAATCATGAACTACATCAACAACAATGACTTAGACACTGAAGCACCATCTAAAGCATGGTGGCATTACGGTCACATGTGGTTAGTGGTGGGTGGGCCATTAACCGTGGTGGTAGCATCATTTATTACCCTCTACTTTGCCATTAAATTACCAGACCCGGTAGTTGATGCAGATTACTATCGTAAAGGCATTGAAATTAACAAAACATTAGAGGGAAGACACGATGGTTTGGTGCCAGCCATTCAAGGGCGCAACCATGCGGCTACTGGCATAAAACCCAGTCAACCTTAGCACCAATCACGCTAGCTAAAATCAGCCATCACTATCATATTAAAGTTAAGTGGCGCTTAAGCTAATGTCATTTTGCATCCGATGTTTTCATTGCTTTTCATCTCAATAAAGCAGTCAAAAAAAATCTGCTAGCATTGTCCATCAACTAGATGCATGATGTTAATCACCACTAGTAGATATATTTAGTTGATTAATAGGCTTAAAGGAGTATGACCGATGAGCGAAAAAGCAGACACTAACCTACTATCTACCCAAGAGCTGACACTGATTCATCGTTACTGGTGTGCATGTAACTACTTGTCTGCAGGCATGATCTATCTGCGCGACAACCCCCTTCTAAAGCAACCTCTGAAACCAGAACATATCAAGCAACGTTTACTTGGCCATTGGGGCTCTAGCCCGGGCTTAAGTTTTGCTTATGTACACATTAATCGATTAATCAAAAAATATGGTCTTAGCGCTATTTTCCTCGCAGGTCCAGGGCATGGCGCACCTGGGGTATTAGGTCCCGTTTATCTGGAAGGCACTTACAGTGAGGTTTACCCCAATAAAAGTGAAGACGAAGAAGGCCTGCAACACTTTTTTAAAGAGTTCTCATTCCCTGGTGGGATAGGCAGCCATTGCACTCCTGAAATGCCAGGCTCGATTCATGAAGGTGGCGAACTAGGCTACAGTATTTCACATGCGTTTGGCGCAGCCTACGATAACCCGGATTTACTGGTGACGGTGATGGTTGGCGATGGCGAATCTGAAACGGGCCCACTTGCTACCTCTTGGCACTCAAATAAATTCCTTAACCCCATACGCGATGGCGCTGTGTTGCCGATACTCCATCTCAATGGCTACAAAATTAACAACCCAAGCATACTATCCCGTATTTCGCATGATGAACTAAAGCATCTATTCATGGGCTATGGATGGACACCTCATTTCGTAGAGGGTAGCGACCCTAGTTTAATGCATCAGAACATGGCCGCGACACTAGAACGATGTGTTCAGGAAATTAAATCAATCCAGAAAACAGCACGCAATACTAACAATCCCAAGCGTCCACTATGGCCGATGATTGTATTGCGTAGCCCTAAAGGATGGACTGGCCCACAAGAGGTTGATGGTCATAAGGTAGAAGGTTTCTGGCGGGCGCATCAAGTGCCGATGAGCAACATCAAGGATAACCCGCAGCATCTGCAACAATTAGAGGCTTGGCTGCGTAGCTATCAACCAGAACAGTTGTTTGATGAAAATGGTCGATTAAAGGCTGAATTAAAATCACTCGCCCCACAAAAAGAACAACGCATGAGCGCAAACCCTCACAGCAATGGTGGGCTGCTGCGCAAGGCGTTACGTATGCCAGACTTTAGCGATTACGCGGTTGCATTAGAGGCGCCAGGCAAGCTTTCTTCCCCCAATACCAAACCCTTAGGTAAGTTCTTACGCGATATCATGCAAAAAAACATGCATAACTTTCGCGTATTTGGCCCAGATGAAAACAGCTCAAATAAGCTGGATGACATCTATGAAGTGAGTAAAAAAACCTGGTTGGCTGATTACCTGCCAGAAGATGCCGATGGCGGGGAGCTATCTCCTGACGGACGCGTGATGGAGATGCTGTCTGAACATACTGTTGAAGGCTGGTTGGAAGGCTATTTACTGACAGGTCGCCACGGCTTCTTCTCAACTTACGAGTCTTTTGTGCATGTGATTGACTCCATGTTTAATCAACATGCCAAATGGCTAGCGATGTCTAAAGATGTGCCATGGCGCGCGCCGATATCTTCTCTCAATTTGCTGATTACCTCTACCGTGTGGCGGCAAGATCACAACGGCTTCACACATCAAGACCCAGGTTTTTTAGACATAGTGGTTAACAAAAGTCCGGAGGTTACCCGCATTTACTTGCCGCCCGATGTGAACTGCTTACTATCAGTGGCAAATCACTGTCTGAACAGCACAGATTATATTAATGTGATTGTGTGCGACAAACAAAAGCATCTTCAATATTTAAATATAGACGCGGCCATTGAGCATTGCACCAAAGGCTTAGGTATATGGGATTGGGCAAGTAACGACCAAGGTGAAGAGCCAGATTTAGTCATGGCGTGTGCAGGCGATATCCCGACCAAAGAAGCACTGGCGGCAACTTCGTTATTACGCGAGCACTTTCCAACACTTAAAGTGCGCTTCATTAACGTTGTAGACCTGTACAAATTATCACCTCAAATCGAGCATCCTCACGGCTTATCTGATCGTGAATTTGATAGCTTATTTACCACGAACAAACCCATTATCTTTAACTTCCACGGCTATCCATACTTGATCCATCGCCTTGCCTACCGTCGCACCAATCATGGCAACCTGCATGTACGGGGCTATAAAGAAAAAGGCAGTATCAATACACCATTGGAGCTCGCTATACAAAATCAGATTGATCGATTCAGCTTAGCGATTGATGCGATTAACCGCATTCCACCTTTGCAAAAAATTGGCGCGCATGTTCAAGAAAAGCTACGTAACAGACAGATTGAGTGTTGCAGATACGCCTATGAACACGGTGTTGACTTACCGGAAGAAGATGAATGGTCATGGAAACACTAAACACACTTACCATCAATTGCGGCTCGTCCAGCCTCAAGGCCAGCCTGTTTTTGGCAGATGGTCAGCGTATTAACTATTGTTACAGACAAACGCCTGATCATCATGGCAACTATCATGCTGAAGCGTTTGAGCATTTACTGCGTGATTTAAAAAACTCGCCACTTTATGCCAGCAAGCCAACATTAATGCCTACCCTACTGATTGGTCACCGCTTTGTGCATGGTGGAGACATTGCTGAAGCCGCCAGAGTTATTGATGCCAGCGAACGCAACCGACTTGAAAGCATCACGCATTTAGCGCCGCTGCATATGCCAAGTAATCTGCAAGGTGTAGATATTTGCACTCAGGCATTTGCACATCAGTTTAAATTAATCCAAGTTGCCTGTTTTGATACAGCCTTTCATCACACACTTTCTGAGCTCGCTTATCGTCTGCCTATACCCAAAGCACTCGACTATCGACGTTACGGCTTTCATGGACTAAATTATGCCAATATTGCAGGGCAACTAAGACAGCACCTTGGTACAACTGCAAATGGCCATATCGTGATTGCCCACCTTGGCAGCGGTGCCAGCTTGTGCCTGATTAAAAATTTACGCTCTATTGATACCAGCATGGGCTACTCGCCTGCTGGCGGTATCCCTATGGCAACTCGTAGTGGAGATATTGACCCAGGCGTCATGTTAGAACTCGCCAAAAAATATGACGATCAGGCCTTATCAACACTGGTTTATCAAAAAATGGGCTTACTGGCACTTTCCAATGGCGAAAGTAGCGATATGTCGACACTGATTACAAGCAACAGCGTACAAGCCAAGTTTGCAATCGCATTTTTCACTAGACAAGTAAGAGCGGCAATCGGCGCATACGCGGCTAAAGTGGGCGGTATTGATGCCATCGTCTTTACTGGCGGCATTGGGGAGCACTCTGCGTTAATCCGCAACATGATTTGTGAGCATCTTGAGTTTATGGGGTTTAAACTAGATATTGAAAAGAATCAGGAACATGCCACAATATTAAGTAATACAGATTCAAAACCAATTTTGATGATTCCGGCGGATGAGGAAGCCGAAATTGCCAGATTAGCGCATAGCTTCAGTCATTAAGCACTGCTTTATTGAGGAGAATAACATGCTACCCATTACCCATGTAGTTGTAGGTACAGACTTCTCTGCCGAGGCGGACTTAGCGGTAAATCGTGCGGCCTCAATCAGCAAAGCACTCGGCGCCAAACTGCACCTGATCCATGTCGTGCATCCACTTGATTTGTACGCAGGCTCAGAGCTTTCGTTCAGTTTTCAAACGCACTATCAACAAGCACAACAAGAGATAGTGAAAACTCAAATTGATACATTGGCATTTAAACTTCGAGAGCAATTTAATATCGCCGTAGAAGCCGCAACCCGCATAGGCCGAGCGCATACGGAAATCTCCAATTATGCAGAGCAAGTCCATGCCGGACTGATTGTAGCAGGCGCACAAGGACAACACACATTAGTCGAAAAGTTATTGGGCTCCACCAGCGCACGGCTGATGGCAGTTTCAAAAAGCGCTATCTTGATTGTTAAAAACAAAGAGATCACTACACCGCCATATCGTCATGTGATCGCTGCGGTGAACTTCTTAGCTGGCGCAGAAAATGTCCCCAACATGACACGTACTATTGCCCCTGATGCACAAATTGAAGGCTTGCTGATATTTGACACCAATCAGGAGGCACACATGTATAAAGCCGGGATGAACGAAACCCTGTTACAGCAATACCGCACTCAGGCATTAGCAGATGCCGATCATAAGTTAAGTGCAATTTTTAATGAACAAACACTCGGTAAAAAAGTATCAAGAACTATACTTTCAGGCTACCCATCGCAAAGCATTTGTAGCCATGCAGAAGCACAACATGCAGACTTAATCACACTAGGTAAAAATGAAAAAAGTGGTCTTGAAAACTGGCTGCTTGGCAGCGTGAGTAAAGGTGTTGCTTATACTGCTGGGTGCGATGTACTGCTGGCTAACTAGCCACATTTACCTATCAATGAACAGCATCAAGGGCTTACATACGCAGTAATACCGCACTCTCGGATACGCTGCGCCACGGCTTCTAGCCATTCAGCAGGCAAGCGTGACAGTCTATCCACTTCAGCCTGCTCTGAACGACGCGCAAGCCCATAAAGATGCACGCCTTTAATCACATCCTTTGCCTGACTAATCAAGGCAAGATAGTCGCTGATATCCGCTTCACTTGGCGGTACGCCATCTAACGAGAACATGCAGGTTTGTATAAAGGTTGGGCAAGCCTCTGCACATTGTCTCAAACGTTGTAAATGACTCTCAGGATTAAGGTTAACGTCATTCACGCGTGCGATAGCAGCTTTAGAGCCACCGTCCACCTTAAACCAAACCTCACCATTCAGTGCTGCCAGGTGTTTCATGCTCTCCAGCACCAAAGGCTTATCCATCAAACTGCCGTTGGTAATAAGGCGTACTTTAATTTTGCCAAGCAAGTCAAAATCACGTAGTACGTTCTCCACCAATGTCAGCACTTCTGGAAACTCTTTCGCGCTAGTGGGCTCGCCATTTCCAGAGAATGCAATGTCTTTAAGCTGACGGTCGCCTTCTTGAACATGACGTTGCATAAAATCACCATGCAGCAGGTCATGCAGAAAGCCTCGCAACTCTTGCTCTAATATATTCAGCTCAATTGGCGGCGGCGATCCGCGCGTCAGGTTTGGCACATTGCAGTAGATACAACGCCAGTTACAGGCATTATTGACATTCAGGTTGATACCGACAGACACGCCACCAGCGCGCCGTGAAATCACCGGGTAAATGTATTTGAGCCCCACTACATCACGGTTATGATCAGTAGTGGTTAGATGAATTTTTGTGGTCATGCAGGAGTCGTTACTTTTAAATAGCAAATGACTTGAAACTCGTCATTAAAATTACGTGAGGCTTTACAATAAAGTTTGTGGATTGAATATTTTTTTCAACGCTTCTGGTGCCAGAATTTTGACGTAACGCTGTTTTACTTCAATAATGCCGTCCTCACTAAATTTAGAAAAAGCACGGCTCACGGTTTCTAATTTAAGGCCCAGATAACTGCCGATTTCTTCACGCGTCATCCGTAGTACCAATTCAGATTGAGACAACCCTCTGGCATGCAGGCGCTGCAAAAGGTTAAGCAAAAACGCTGCTAAACGCTCTTCTGCACGCATATTACCTAGCAACATCATCACACTATTCTCACGCACGATTTCACGGCTCATAATTTTGTGTACATGCCTTTGTAGCGCAGGTAACTCACGCGACAGGTCTTCCACCGTGGCAAATGGCATCACGCAGACTTCTGCATCTTCTAACGCTACCGCATTGCAGTTATGGCGATCACTCACGATACCATCCATGCCAATAATTTCACCCGCCATTTGAAAGCCAGTCACTTGCTCGCGGCCATCTTCACTGGTCACACAGGTTTTAAAAAAACCAGTACGGATGGCATACAGCGAAGTAAATGTATCCCCGCTATTAAATAACAACTCCCCCTGCTTAACCCGGCGGCGCTTTTCAACGACCTCATCGAGCCTTTTCATTTCATCCACATTGAAGCCAACCGGCATGCAAAGCTCGCGCAGATTGCAATTAGAACAAGCGACTTTAATGGCTTCTAGATTTAAAACAGGTTGCATACTGTGCCCATTCATACGATTTCATTAAATATACCGCTTTCGGCAGTTTGTCGCCAGTGAATTAAATAATCGTTACTGCATAATTATCTTTTGATGTGTATCAAAGGTTTTTGCTTATAGTGATGGCAAAGTATAGCCCTGCAGTTTGCCCTGTAAATATTAGGTTTTCATCGTAAAAAGAATGCGCTGTCGCTAGGCAAACTGCAGCAAAGCAACTCATTTAGAGTTCAATTAAACGCCATTGAGCAGAGTGCATTTTATATTTACAGGATAAACCAAACGGTTTAGGAGTCACAATCATGGTTGCCAACAACACAATCAACTTTCCTAGCAATCAACCAGCCAATAAGCAGGTTGAAGCAAAAAGCACGGTACCGACGCTCACCCCAGAGACCTTACAAAAATTTGACGTTTCCGGGCCTAGATACACCTCTTACCCCACGGCAGACCGCTTTGTAGAGGCGTTTACTGAGGAGTCTTATAAGCAGACGTTAGCACAGCGCAGGATTGGCGGCTTAACACTGCCGCTCTCAATTTATGTGCATATTCCATTTTGTGAATCACTGTGCTTTTTCTGTGCATGTAACAAAATCGTGACTAAACATCACGAGCGTAGCGTAGAGTATTTAAGATATCTAAGCCGCGAAATTGATTTGCACATTGAGCATTTAGGCGCAGGACAAACTATATCGCAACTGCATTTAGGCGGTGGCTCCCCTACATTTTTCAGTGATGAAGAACTCAGTGAACTGATGGCGATGATACGCCGCAGCTTTGTGTTAGCCCCGAATGGCGAATACTCAATTGAGGTTGATCCCCGCACCGTGAACGAACAGCGCTTGGCACATTTAGCCTCGCTTGGTTTTAATCGCTTAAGTTTTGGGGTGCAGGATTTTGACCCTGAAGTGCAAAAAGCAGTGCATCGCATCCAGCCTGCAGAGCAAGTGTTTTCATTAGTGGAGGCCGCACGGCGCTTAAAATTTGATTCAGTCAACGTGGATTTGATTTATGGCTTACCTAAGCAGTCACCAGAGTCATTCTCAAAAACCTTAGCGCAAATTGTAGAGCTAAGGCCAGAAAGAATCGCGCTATATGCTTATGCACATCTGCCTGAGCGCTTCAAACCACAACGCAGAATCGACACTTATGAGTTACCTGCAGCATCTGCAAAAATCGCGATGCTATCCAACGCCATTGCCACATTCCTTAACGCAGGTTATGTGTATGTGGGCATGGATCATTTTGCCCTACCTACTGACGCACTAGCTATCGCCAAGCGCCAAGGGAGATTGCATCGAAACTTCCAAGGCTATAGCACACAGCCAGATTGCGATTTAATCAGCCTAGGCGTTTCTGCCATTGGCCGCGTAGGGGCAACTTACAGCCAAAATGCAAAAACATTAGAAGAGTATTACGACTACCTTAACCAAGGCAGATTCCCTATCGTGCATGGCTTGGCACTAACCCGCGATGATTTGGTACGCCGTGCGGTCATCATGGCTATTATGTGCCAAGGGGAGTTGCAATATGAAGCGATTGAGCTTGCCTACATGATTAACTTTAAACAATACTTTGCCACTGAACTAGAAGCACTTAAAGTGCTAGAAAAAACCGGCATGGTCACGTTAGATGAAAATAGCCTGCAAGTGACCGATTTTGGCTGGTTCTTTGTACGTGCGGTAGGCATGGTATTTGACCGTTACCTACAAACCGACCGCAATCGCGCTAGGTTCTCAAAAATCATTTAAATACTTATCTAGCTCAACTATTTAAAGCTCCAAATAAAAGCCTAGCTAAATTAGCTAGGCTTTTATTTATCAAGCATTTTGTAGGCTCTATTTTATTTTCGAAGTTTCTATTTCAATAAAAGAATAGATTAACTGTACAGTTATATTGCTTTATCTAATGACTGCTATCGGCCCAAAGCAGTCATTAAATGTATCTCATGACGCAAAAATAAGTATTAATTTGCGAGTACTTTCTCGTCGTCGGCGCTCAGTTCGTCCAATACTGAGCGTGCCGGACGCGGTGCACCGAGGTGTAGGTAACGGAGTTCATCCATAAAGGCACTCCAAAGTGAAGGGCCTCCCTTTTCCAGCCGCTCGGCCCGCAAAGATGCTTCCTTACTCGGATGTGTATGCCGAAGACCCCATGCAGCCATCTGTGCTAGCAGAGGGACAAGCTGTATGGCCGCTTCCGTGAGGCTATAGATACCTTTCTGCTGATGATTCGGATCAGGAGATCGTGTCAACAGGCCTGACGCGGCCAGGTGCTTCAGCCGGCTTGCTAGGATGTTCGAGGCAATGCCTTCCTCGTTTTGCTCCAGCAAGTTGCCATAGCTACGTCGATTCCCGAACATGACATCGCGTATAACGATCAGACTCCAGCGGTCGCCGATCTGCTCAAGCGTCAGGTTGATCGGGCAGCCCGATCTTCTTGTTTGTTGCACAGCAATTCTCCTTTAATTTCCACTTGCATTATGCAAGCATTAGGAATAATATACAACCACTTGCATTTTGCAAGTATAGAGATGCTAGCGGATCGACAAATTAATCGAGCATGTTTGCGGCTTTTATCCCTGGTACGGCGTCAATTCGGCCGCTCAGGTAGTAGCCGGAAAGGTGGCAACCACAACACGTCACGATGAACCGACGTTCTGCTAAAGATCAATACGTATGTACGTGTGCGTACATACCTCACCATACACAATAGATAGGAAACACTATGAAACTCTCTACCATCACTTCGCGTACCTTGCTCGCGGTGTCGTTAGCATTCGCTAGCACCTTAGTTGCTGTAGTACCGGCCCAAGCTGCTGCACCGATGCAGCACAAGCAGGTTGCCGGCTTCTATCGCACGATGATTGGCGACTATGAAGTTACCGCTCTCCATGACGGTGGCGGCCTAATTGATTCAAATCTATTGCATGGCGACCCGGCACTCATCCAGTCCCTATTGGCTCGCTCCTTCGAAAGCGACCCCAAGAATGTCTCTGCTACCGTCCAAGGCTACCTCGTCAACACCGGATCCAAGCTTGTTCTCATCGATACTGGTTCAGGCGGTCACTGGGGGCCTCCCACTTTGGGTAATCTCGTGCAGAATCTGAAGGCCTCCGGCTACAAGCCGGAGCAGGTTGACTTGGTGCTGCTAACCCATCTTCACGGTGACCATGCTGGCGGAATCTACAAAGACGGCAAACGCGTTTTCCCGAATGCGACCGTGATGATGAAGAAGGCCGACGCCGACTTCTGGCTGTCGAAGGAAATCATGGCCAAGGCCCCGGAAGATGCAAAGACCTTCTTCAAAATTGCACAAGATGGGGCAGCGCCTTATATGGCTGCAGGTAAATGGAAGGCTTACGAAGGCATGGACGAAATCGTCCCCGGCATTGCACCTTATGCCATTCCTGGGCACACACCAGGCCACACTGGCTACATGATTTCCTCGAAGGGTCAGTCTCTGCTGGTCTGGGGCGACGTAGCCCATGTCGGGACCGTCCAGATGCCACACCCGGAAATTAGCATTGTGTTCGACTCGGACAGCGATTCGGCAGTCAAAACACGTGAAGCTCTTATGGTGAAGCTCGCTACGGACAAGACCATGATTGCTGCAGCTCACATGCCGTTCCCTGGTCTTGGGCGTCTTCGCGAAGCTGACAACGGCGTTGGCTACGACTGGGTGCCGGTGACCTTCTTTAACCTGAAGTGAGATGAACCATGACTTAAAGGACCCGCGCATCACACCCATGTTCGCCGACATGCACGGTTTTCCTCCACTGCTCATCCATGTCGGAAGCGACGAAGTACTTCTAGACGATGCGCTGGAAATTGACCGCAAGGCTCGCGCGGCAGGCGGCGAGTTGCATCTTGAGGTCTGCCGGGAGATGCTGCACGTCTGGCACATTCAGACAGGCTCTTTGCCTCAGGCCCACGACGCGCTGCAGAGAGCCGGCGAGTTTCTCATCGGGCACCTCGAGAGGTAGCATGCGCGCGCACTCTGCGAAGACGCAGACACTCGATATGAGATTGTAATGACTACTGACAACACATTAGATAGGAGATTGCAATGACTACTAACACCAACACGCTGGGAACGGCATGGATGCAAATCGTCATGAAGAAAGGAACCAGCGACTTCGCGACGTCGTTCACCGCTGACGCCAGCCTTCAGACCTCGGCACTCAGTAAAGCAGTGATCGGCCCGACACTCATCGGGGCATTCTTTACCGCGACGAGTACGATGTACGAACACTTCGTGTTCACTGCGGAGACGGTTGACGGTGCGAAGACTTACCTTGAGTGGGATGCCATCCACGATGGCAAGCCAGTCGCTGGCGCCACCATCATCACTCGTAATGAGTCTGGACTTATCGCCAACATCAAGCTTTTCCAGAGCCCGTTTCCCATCGTTCGTGAGTTCTCGTCTGGCCTCAAGGAGCGACTCGAAGGAACACTCGACCAGGACTTTTTTAGCTAAGCCGGGAAACAGCTCACGTCATCGCCTCATTTAACCTGAACAACACAAAAAGGTAACACTAATGCCAATATTTCACGCCTACATTCCGGCTCAAAAGTTCTCCAGCGAAGAAAAGCGAGCTCTGGCAGATGCCTTAAATCTCGCGCTTCATGAAGCCATGGATACGCCGATGGATGACCGTTTCGTCATCATCAGTGAGCACAAGGACGATGAGTTCTTCATCCATCCGACTTTTCCTGACCTGAAGAGATCCGACAAGCGCATGCTCGTAACGGTGACGTCCGGCACGAGCAGGACGGTGGAGCAGAAACGCAAGCTCGCGGAGTTGGTCACCCGATACGTAGTAGAAAAGGTTGGCGTCAGCCAAGACGATGTCACCCTGCTGATGTATGCTATTCCCTTGGAGAGCATGAGCTTCGGCGGTGGCAAGCTGGTCTCAGACATCGACCTTTCTATGCCTTGGGTAAATAAGTAGGAAGACAAAGCTGAAGCGGGGTAGCGAAATTGACTTGAAACGGATATTTCATTCGTTTCTGAAGCGTGGTGGCTGTATTCCTTGCGCCCCTACCAAAAGAGGTAAAACTATGACCGACTGGCATTTCTACGAACCGGCGCAGGGGCATTCCCTGCGTCACGATCCGCTTAACGCCATCGTCGCTCCGCGACCGATCGGCTGGATCAGCACAGTCTCTAACGACGGCGTGCGAAACCTTGCGCCCTACAGCTTCTTCAACCTGTTCAGCTACAAGCCGCCGATTGTCGGCTTTTGCTCGCTTGGTGCGAAGGACTCACTCGCCAACGCGCGTGACACCGGCGAGTTCGTCTGGAATCTGGCGACGCGAGAGCTCGCCGAGGCGATGAACACCTCCGCGGCGATGGTGCCAGCGAACGTAGATGAGTTCGAGTTAGCCAAGCTGGAGACGCTGCCTTCTGCCAAGGTGCGGCCATCGCGCGTTGCGGCTAGCCCGGTGCAGTTCGAGTGCGTGGTCACCCAGATCGTGCAGCTTGAGGCGCAGGGCGGCACGGCGCTCCCGGCGTGGCTGGTGTTGGGGGAAGCAGTAGCGATCCACATTAACAGGCAACTGATCAAAGACGGTGTGTACCAGACTGCGCAGGCGCACCCGATCCTGCGCGGCGGTGGGCCGGCCGACTACTACGAAATCGGCGCGGGGCAGCTCTTCACGCTTGAGCGACCGGGGTGATTGACTTGGCGTTGAGCGACCTGAGCAGAAGGGTGAAAGGCGCGAGCTGTCGCTTAGCTAATTCGGGGGCAACCTAATAAATAAAACAGTACATTTCACATGTCATTAATGAGGGTTGAACTATTTCTGGATGACTGCTTTGGGCCGAAACTGGCTACTGGTTCGATATAACGCCATAATAATAAAAGCCCTTATATGGACTCTTGTTACTTGTTGAAATCTAATTTTTTGAGAAAAATATAGAAATCAGTGAGAACCTACACACTTGCAATCCATAGCAAACTAAAAGTTGCATCCTAATCTACACTGCAAGCTTAAGCACCCATCTGCTCATAACGCGATATCATATCTCACTATGCTAGCGTAAATATGCATCTATGACGCAAGCCTACCGACAATAAAAAAAGCCCCTGCTACGAGTAACAGGGGCAAACGTGGAGGCCTACAAACTTGTTAAATGACTGAGTATTAACTCATCTCTATATTTAGAATTTTTTACCGATACCGATACCAAATACCCATGGGTTGATATCTAGTGAGTCAATTTTGGTCCAACCACTTGTTTGCTTCAATTTAACAGTAGTATCAATCGCTACGTATTTAATGTCAGCATTAATCAACCAGCCGTCTTTCAAGTTAACATCAACACCAGCCTGTAATGCATAACCCCAGCTATCGTTATCCACTTTGATTTTTGAGCCAGCTAAAGCGCCTTTTCTGATATTAAGTTTTTTATCCAAGAAATTGGTGTAGTTAATACCAGCACCTACATATGGATCAATCATTTGGTCAGGATTAAAGTGCCATTGTGCAGTCAATGTTGGTGGCAAAGCATCTACGCTACCCAATAATTGATTACCAACTGTTGCGTTGGCATCACCCTTGATGCTCACATCATGTTTAGAGCCAGTCGCCAAGATTAATTCAGCAGCGATGTTTTTTGTGATGTAGTAAGAAATATCCAACTCAGGAATCGTGTGGCTGTCCACAGACAACTCAGCACCCGGTGACATTACGTTAGCTACGTTTTTGTTAACGGTTTTACCCAATTTACTATCTTCATTTGGGCTAACATTAGCAGCACGCACACGCACTACCCAGTCACCTGCTTCGGCTTGCGCTAACATTGGGGCAAATACAGCAGCGATTGCTAACACTAATACTGACTTCTTCATTTTTTACTCTCCACTTAAAAATAAATTAACTAATGTAAATTCGATGGACGAATTATATTGAGCTAATTTCAGATGCATTTTGATTTGCATCAAGTGAAGCGCTGCTAGTAAGAAATTGTTGCCGTTTTACAACGGCAACTTGAGATGTATATCAGTGTTTAAGCGTAAATAAAGCGATAGACTCGACATGCGCCGTGTGCGGGAACATATTAATGACGCCAGCTGCTTTTAATTGGTAGCCTTTTTCATTCACCAACACACCCGCATCGCGTGCCAAAGTGGCTGGGTTGCAAGAGACATAAACGATAGACTCAGGCTGATTGCTAGTATCTAGTGCTTTAACTAATTCAAACGCACCATCACGCGGTGGGTCAACCAGCCACTTATCAAAACGCCCTAAACCAGTTAAAGCTTCAGGTGTCATTTTAAACAAGTCAGCTACGCCAAATTTAACGTGATTAATCGCATTTAACTGCGCGCTCTCATTGGCACGCTCAACCAGATTAGCCAACCCTTCCAAGCCCAACACCTGTGCACCGCTGCGTGCGATAGGCAGTGTAAAATTACCAATTCCACAGAAGAAATCGGCAATCGTCTCATGCGCCTGTGGTGCAAGTAACTGCATGGCGCGGCGTATCATCACCTGATTAATTTGCGGATTTACTTGCGTAAACTCGTTCGGTTTGAACGGATAAGTTAAGCCAAACTCCGGCAGGCTATATTGCAACTGACTGCCGCCTAATGGATAAAACGGCTTAATGGTGTCTGGCCCTTTGCTTTGTGTCCAAACCTGCACCGCATGCTCATCTGCAAACGCTTTCAGCAAGGCCTCATCTTGCGCGGTTAAAGGTGCCATAATGCGCAGAATCAACACCACTACAGACTTACCGGTTTGTGCCGTTGCGTCGGGTTCACCCACCGCTAATTCGATTTGAGGTAATTTATCTCGAATGCTTAGTTGCACAATCAAATCTTGCAGTGGTGCGATTAATGCAGAAACTTCCGGCACTAATACTTCACAGCTATTCATGTCTGCAACAAAACGTGTGGATTTTTCATTAAAACCAACCAATACACGCTGTTTCTTCTCTACGTATTTAACACTTAAGCGAGCCTTGTGGCGATAACCCCAAGTTGGGCCATAGAGTGGTGGCAACATGTTTTCAGCTTTCACCTTGCCGATATGCCATAAATCGCTCTCTAGCAAGCGCTGTTTGGTAGCCACCTGGGCGGCAAAATCCAAATGTTGTAATTTACACCCGCCGCATACACCAAAGTGCGGGCACTTAGGCGTGACGCGCTGGTTAGACTGTTTTAACACCTCCACCACATTCGCTACTTCGTAGCTCGGCTTAATCCGCTGCGATTGGAAAGTGACTTTTTCACCTGGCAATGCGCCATCCACAAAAATCGTTTTACCCTCAAAATGGGTAACGCCACGCCCCTCTTGGTCCAGTGATTCAATCACAGCAGTTAGGATTGGTGCTGGTACATTTTCAGCTTGCGCCTTATTTCTTCGTTTTCTCATAGGCTAAATTTTACCGCAGAGCTTGTGTTAGAGGAAATTATCTTATTTTGCTAAACTAGAAATGAGCACGCAAATGACCGCTGACCTCAACAATTAAATACTGCTGTGCCAAAAAACAATGAAGTAACAATAAAAAAACGTTTCGCTTTATAACCAACAATAACAATAAGGAAATCAACATGCTTCCAGTTAGATCTACCCTGCTAATCTCGGCTTTACTGCCGTCGTTAATACTCATCGGCTGTGCTGCACCGCAAACGCGTGCGCCCAGTATTAGCAACGCAACCACCGATGCTGAAACAAAAAAACAGCAGGAACTAGTGGTTGAAGACTACATGAGTAACTATAAAAAACTGCAAAATGTTTCTTCACGCATTATCACTAACGGCACGGATTTATGTGGAGATAAAACATCCAGTTACTATGGGTTTAACTATTGGAATCAAGATGGCTTTAAACCAGCCTGGAAAGAGATCACCAAATCTAAATACAACTTGGATGAAAAATTCAGGATTCTGCACGTCGTAGAAAAATCTCCCGCTGAAAAGGCTACACTGAAAGAAGGGGACGTTTTAGTTTCTATTAACCACTGGTTAGTACCAATTGGTAAAGATGCAGATAAACAGTTAGCGCAAAAACTGACGGAGCAAGGTAAAAGCCTAGGCCCTGTCGAGCTTGCTGTATTAAGAGATGGCGCCGAACATAAAGTATCCATCACACCAGTCAAATCCTGCGACTTTCAAGTGCACCTAGCACCAGATGACACCAAAAATGCTTATGCAGATGGTACCAACATTGTCATGTACAAAGGCATGATGGACTTCTTCAAAACCGATGAAGAGATGGCACTAGTACTTAGCCACGAGCTTGCACATAACGCCATGAAACACATCGAAGCTAAAAAGAAAAATGCAACCACCGGTGGAGTTCTAGGCTTGCTGCTGGATATTGCCGCGGCGACTGCGGGCGTAAATACCAATGGTGACTTTAGCCGCATGGGCGCTGGCATTGCTGGCAATGCGTACTCGGTTGAGTTTGAGCAAGAGGCGGACTATGTAGGCCTATACATCATGCAAAAATCCGGCTTTAACATTGATAATGCAGCTGGCTTCTGGCGCAGAATGGCCGTCAATAACTCGCAAGCCATTACCATTAAATCGTCGCACCCTACTACACCACAACGTTTTGTAGCGATTGAGGAAGCCGTAAAAGAAATTAAAGGAAAAATTGCAAAGGGTGTAGCACTGACCCCTGAACTTAAGAAATAGCGATTAAAGCAAGAACCAGCAAATAACGACAAAAGAGCTAATAGGGTCGTACCTATTAGCTCTTTACTGTTTTACTCTTGGGCACTCTCTTGCAGGCTACTTCCAAGCAGCCAGAAACTCTGGCCAATGCGGCGCGGTATAACCTGATAACGTATCGCGCACTAGCTCGATTTCTGCGGTATAAGCCTCAGGCGTCAAGTGGCCGCGCATCAATTGGAACCTCAAATAAACCAGATGTGTGTTGGCTACATCAGTTTCACAATAATCTCTGATTTCAGCAATCTTGCCTGCCTTATACGCATCCCAGACCTTGCTGCCATCCATACCTAGCTTACCCGGGAAGCCGCACAGTTTGGCCAAATCATCCAGCGGTGCATTAGCACGGGCATTAAACATTGCCATCACATCCATCAAATCTAAATGCCTAGTGTGATAACGGCTGATATAGTTATTCCACTTAAACTCTTTATCGTCTTCGCCTAAATCCCAATAGCGGCTGGCATTAATACCATGAATCAATGCGCGGTAATGCAGCACAGGCAAATCGAAGCCACCACCGTTCCAGGAGATAATTTGCGGCGTATATTTCTCGATACCATCAAAGAAGCGTTGAATAATTTCAGCTTCTGTTGAGTCCGGGTCACCAAGTGTCCATACTTTAAAGTGCTTGCCTTCACGTAGCGCACAGGAGATGGCGCAAACACGGTGCTGATGTAAAGGTAAAAACTCCGTGCCATTTTGCTGGCGGCGTTGGTGCAAGGCAATATTCGCTACATCTTCATCCGAAACGTCAGCGGGTAAATCCAATAAGCTACGGATACCATCGGTATCAGGAATGGTCTCAATATCAAAAACTAAAGTAGGGGTCATGTCAGGGCTTTATTAAAATCTAAGAAAACTCGGAGTAAAGAAAAGGCGAAATAATAAATCTCGACTATTTTTTGGTCCAGCCACTGGCTCCCTGCACCCACCATCCGCCTTGCGCTTTATCAATCCAACGGCTTGCAAAGGTGTTTTGAATTTCAGCTTGCCATTCAGGATGACCGTTTGCTGTCGCAATTTCCTGATAGAGTTTAGCGCGGTCTGCATTCTCTGCCGCCACTACCCCGTTTAAGCCTGCACGCTCTTTAAGCGGCACAGCATTCGCATCACGTACCGCAATCAGGCCATCTTTGGTCAAGCCAATAGCGCCACTTGCATAATGCGAAGCAAGCTGGGCATGGCGAGCTTGCATACTGCCCTTAATTGCCGAAATCGCTGGTGTATTTACTTCTAAATCTGCAGCAGCCACAACCACTTGGCTGACAAGCGTCGCTACCAATAACATCACACTGAATAATATTTTTTTCATCATCATTCCTTCAATCCCATCATTTATTTGCTTAAATTTAAGCCGTACTTCAAGTTACTGAGGCTCTACCGTAGTTGTGCTTGGCTTTTCCGCGCCATTTTTCAGCTGCCATACATCATCAATAATCTTATCCGCGGCTTTTTCTGCGGCAGCTGCCGGAAAATAAATGTTAATAGTGACGCAAGCGGGTAAAGCGCATGCCAGTAACAAGGCGATTGACCAGTTTTTCATTACCTATCCTTTTATCGTTGAATGTATTGCGTTAAAACTATTTAAATTCAGGGCGCTTTGTGCATCATATATATTGCAGCATTTATCCAAAATGCACAGTGTGCTAACGCACTACAGCCTTAGTGTTGCCGTCAATCACGCGCTCAATACGCGCTAACAGCTCGCTCCAGCCTACGGTCTGATTGTACCCCATCACTGTAATTGCAGGGATACCACTTCCTTTAACGATAATGTACCCATGCGCGGTTGACTCCACACCACCCATTTCGCAAATATCATTGCGTAAGCGGCAACTTAGCCCCATCTTGCCATAATTAAACTGCTCAAAAAAACGTAAAAAACTACGCTGCACCGCAGCAGCAGCTCCACCGCCACCTAATGCTGAAATATTTTCTACCGCTCGTTGTGAAATCTTTTTGGGATATTTACCGGGGCTACTCTGTATCCGTGCATCAAAGGTCACCGGCTTCCAGTTTTGCAGCTCCAAGCCTTTAATATCACCATCCAATTTACCTTCAATCGCACCAAATGAAAATGTTCGGGTAAGCTCGCCTAGCTCTAAATTCCTTAAGGCAATATCCGCATTTAATTTAGGCGCAATTCCCAAGGGCGTGCGCATAGTCAGCTGTGTGACCGTCGCTGTGCCATTAAATACATTGAGTACCACACTGCCATCCGTAGTGAGTATGCCGCCACTGTAGGTCACTAAAGGAATTTGCGCTGACGCCTTACCTAACATTCGTGGCAGCTTAAGTTGCGTACTAAAGTCTTCCATCGAAATTGGCTCCAACTTAGCGCTCAAGTGCCAAAACCACTCATTGTGCAGACGCGTTGCGGATAGATTAGATAAGCTTAAAGCACCATCTAACACTGGCAGACGAATATTAGGCGCAGTGATTGCATAGCGGTTCACCTCTGCATTAATTTCGGTTTGACCTAACGGCAAATTGAGCAAACTGCCACGCGCATAACTCAAGCGTACCGGGTTGGATGCCTCGTAACTCCATGGAATATTTGCATTTAGCTGATAAAACGCAAACTTATTATTAATATCCACCACATCTACATCATTCAGCTGCAAATTGAATGATTGCAACTCTGTATTTTTTACTTTAAGTTGCAATGCGGCCGTGCCATCAATCGTCGCATTATTAAATGCGGTATTGCCTAACAATGGCTTGAACAGCAAAGGATAAGCCGCACCAAGATTTAGTTTTGGTAGTTTGGCATTTAAATCCAGCAGCTTAAAGTCACTAAGACGCACAGCGCCATCCGCATCCAGCTCACCCACACGGTTAATTTTAAAATGCGCCTGATTAACCTCAAGCACATCATCTCTTAACGTGCCAGCCGCCTGTAACGCATGACCGCCACTTTCAATATAAAAAGGTTGCCAGAATACTTCACCAGTTTGCCAATCCAGAGAGGTCCGCCAACGCCAGCCTTGCGCTTCGCGTTTTAGTGCAATGGCCATTACACCGCTCAGCTTTTCTGCGGCATGCAACCCAGCTTCATCACTAAAGCTGCCGCCCTTTAAGTATAGAGCCGCATCAACATCCAGCTGATTGCGCTGAAATAAATGGTTGATATCCAAATTAAAAGGCAAATCTAGGCGTGCGCTTTTTAAGCGACCATTGTCACAGCGCACAGCATCAACACTGCGCCGTTGTGGCAGATTGCAACTGAGATCTAGCTGCGTCCACGCATTCGGTTTGTGCTGCACATCTGCTTCTGCTGGTTTTAATGCCGCATGTAACGTAACGCTAGGTTTAGGCCGGGTCAGCTGAACCTTCAGTGCAATGTCCTTGGCAGTGCCCATTGCATGCTCAAGACGCTCTACGCTGATAGAAACCTCAGAAACCGCATGTGCAGCAATGCTATAGCAGATTAAACAGCAAACACTAACAATGCGACTAAGCGCGCTCATATTGGGTGTACTACGACGGATAAACACCTGTAGAGAGGTAACGATCACCTCTGTCACACACAATGCTGACGATTACCGCATTTTCCACGCGCTTAGATAACTGCAAGGCCGCATATAAAGCACCGCCAGATGAAATACCAGCAAATATTCCTTCCATCGTCGCTAATTTACGCGTGGTTTCTTCTGCGTTCTTTTGGCTGACGTAAATCAGCTCATCCACCGCGTTAGGATTATAAATAGTAGGCAGATACTCTTGCGGCCATTTACGGATACCGGGGATTTGTGCGCCCTCTTCCGGCTGCACCCCCACAATTTGAATGTTAGGGTTTTGCTCTTTCAAAAAGCGCGAGGTACCCATAATAGTGCCGGTGGTACCCATGCTGGATACAAAATGCGTGATTTGACCTTCAGTATCACGCCAGATCTCTGGGCCGGTACCTTCATAATGCGCTAATGGATTATCTGCATTGCCAAACTGGTCAAGCACGATGCCTTCGCCTTCGGCCTGCATCTTCATCGCAACATCACGCGCTAACTCCATACTGCCGTCTTTGGGGGTCAGCACCAACTCCGCACCATAAGCCTTCATGCTCTGGCGGCGCTCTACGCTTTGATTGTCTGGCATCACCAAGATCATTTTATAGCCGCGCATCGCAGCCACCATTGCCAACGCTATGCCGGTATTACCGCTAGTTGCTTCAATTAAAGTATCACCAGGCTTAATGTCACCACGGGCTTCTGCACGCGTAATCATCGAGTACGCCGGTCTATCTTTGACTGAGCCAGCTGGATTATTGCCTTCGAGCTTCAGTAAAATGGTGTTACTGGTCTTGCCAGCCATGCGCTGCAATTTAACTAATGGCGTGTTGCCGACAAAGCTGTCTATTGTTTTGTACATTCAATAACTTCTCTTAATACTTAATTTCTGTTGTAGTGTTTAGATTGATTTTTTGCTGTTTAATTTAAGCAAATATACGGCATAGGCGCCAAAGCCGATAAAAGCAATCAACGACATTTGCGGAATAGTTAACCCTAAGAAGGTCCAATCAATCGCGGCGCAATCACCAGTGCCTTTAAACACAAGCGTCAATGCTTTTTGTAACGGGAAATTCTCGAACATATAGTCAAAGCCCACGCCGCAATCTGCAATCATTTCTTCTTTGTGCGCCTGTATCCACCAGTGACGAATCGCCACGCCCGCACCGCCCATAGCGGTTAGCACTTGCAGGATTGACTGTACTTTTAGGCACTTAGGTAGCAATGCCGCCACTAAAAACAACACACCTAGCGACATAAACACGATGCGCTGCGAGATACATAGCGGACAAGGCTCCAAACCGAATCGCGTTTGTATCCACAATGCCAGCCCAACTAATGCAAAGCAGCCTACAAAACCAATGAAGTAACCTGTACGACCAATAAGAATTTTATTTAGCATGATGTCCGTCACGATATAATCTCAAAAAATCATTTTAACGGATTAAGCCCATTTTGACAGACTTCGCAGCAAATTTATCTCAGGAAGGCGCCTCCAACGCTAAAGTGCTGACTGTCAGCGAACTTAACCGCATAGCAAAAAATATTTTGGAACAAAGCTTTCCACTGTTTTGGGTCTCTGGCGAGGTGTCTAACTTTACGCGTGCGGCCAGTGGCCATTGGTATTTTTCACTCAAAGATGCAGGTGCGCAAGTGCGTTGCGTCATGTTTAAAGGTCGCAATAGTTACGTTGACTTTACCCCGCGTGAGGGAGATAAAATCGAAGCGCGCGCCACAGTGACACTATACGAAGCACGTGGCGACTTTCAGCTTACGGTAGAGTTTGTGCAACGTGCAGGACTAGGTGCACTATTTGAAGCGTTTGAAAAACTGAAAAGAAAACTCAGCGCTGAAGGTTTATTTGATGCTGACATCAAGTGCGCAATTCCCAAACACCCCAAACAAATTGGCGTGGTAACCTCTGCCGATGCCGCCGCATTAAGAGATGTGCTCACCACACTCAAACGCCGCATGCCCAACATCCCGGTTATTATTTACCCTACCCCGGTGCAAGGCAAAGGTGCCGCGCAGCTTATCGCCAATGCAATCAACACAGCGCATGAACGTGCCGAGTGTGATGTGCTCATTATTTGTCGCGGTGGCGGCAGTATTGAAGACTTATGGCAGTTTAATGAAGAAATTGTCGCCCGTGCGATTGCCAACTGCACCATCCCAACCATTAGCGGCGTTGGGCATGAAACCGACTTCACCATCTGCGACTTTGTGGCCGACACTCGCGCGGCAACTCCCACTGCCGCCGCAGAACTGGCAACACCGTCGCGTGCAGATATACTGAATAAAACTAATCAGTTAAAGCTACAGTTGGCAAAAAACATGCAATTTGTACTAAACCAGAAATCTCAAGCTTTAGACTACCTAGCACGCAGAGTGATTTCACCATCACAGCAAATCGCACAGCAAAAAAACCAGGTCATACAGTTAACTAATCGCCTGAACAATAGCATCAGCCAGCAATTACAGCGCAAGCAACAAAACCTGCTGCGCCTTAACCAGAATCTACAACACCTAAATCCACAGGCAGTACTCACGCGCGGCTACGCTTTTGTACAAAACAAATTAGGTAATATCGTCAGCACCAGCAGTCAATTGCAAAATGGGGATGAAGTCACCTTAACTTTTGGTTCAGGCTCTGCTGAAGCCAATATTACAAAAATAAAACACTAGGCGAATTAATTTTTCAATCGAAACAAATACAAATTGATTGGTTTAGTACAGAAATTGACTGATAATAGCCACCTCAATTATTAGCATGCAATCAAACGACAATGTCATCAGCCTCTGGTAACAACACCAATCGCTCAGCACTTACACTTGCCGCACTAGGCGTGGTTTTTGGAGATATTGGTACAAGCCCCCTCTATACCATTAAAGAAGTGTTTTCAGTTGGAGCACATCCGGTACCACTCACTGAAACCAATATGTTTGGTATTTTATCGCTTATTGTTTGGGCGCTTATTATGGTGGTGTCGGTTAAATACGTCGCATTTGTGATGCGAGCGGATAACCGCGGCGAAGGTGGCATTATGGCGCTGCTGGCACTGGCGAGTCGCAACGTTGCAAAAAACCCGGAAAAACAGCGCAACATCATGCTATTAGGCATTTTAGGTGCTTGTATGTTTTATGCAGATGGCATTATTACCCCTGCAATTTCAGTATTATCAGCGGTGGAAGGTTTGGAAGTTTCCGCCCCAATTCTGCACCCGCTTATCCTCCCGATTACACTGGTCGTATTATTTCTCTTATTCTGGGCACAAAATAAAGGTACCGCACTGGTAGGCGCTTTTTTTGGCCCTATTATGCTGATATGGTTTAGTACCTTAGCAGTATTGGGCATCCATGGCATTATGCAGTACCCGGCCATCATCAATGCGCTCAACCCGATTTACGCTATCCACTTCTTCCAACTCAGCCCTTGGATTGCCTTTGTGGCATTAGGCGCGGTGGTGCTGGCGGTAACTGGTGCTGAAGCACTCTATGCCGACATGGGGCACTTTGGGCGCTTTCCGATTCGGATGGCATGGTTCGGCTTTGTATTGCCTGCACTCATCCTGAACTATTTTGGACAAGGCGCACTCGTGCTCAAAAATCCAGCTACAGTCAAAAATCCTTTTTACCTGCTTGCGCCTGAATGGATGTTATTCCCGCTAATTATTTTAGCGACCATGGCGGCAGTAATCGCCTCGCAAGCAGTGATTACCGGCGCGTTTTCCGTATCACGCCAGGCATTGCAACTGGGCTTTTTGCCACGTATGCATGTATCGCACACCTCTGAAAGCCAACAAGGGCAAATCTACATGCCGCGCGTTAACTGGGGGCTAATGATTGCGGTTATGGTCCTTGTCATCGGCTTTGGTTCATCAGGCAATCTGGCAGCAGCCTACGGCATTGCTGTGACCGGTGATATGGTGATTACCACCCTACTGGCTGGCATTGTGTTCCACAACTTATGGGGCTGGAGCAAACTGCGTACCGGTGCCTTGGTTGCCCTATTTTTAACTGTTGATATCGCGTTCTTTAGTGCCAACGTACTTAAAATTCCTGATGGCGGCTGGGTGCCGTTAATCATTGGCGTGGTCATTTTCACCTTGATGATCACCTGGAAAACTGGCCGCAACATGCTGTACAAGCACCTTAAAAACGAAGCGATGGCATTGGATCCTTTCATCGAAGCCATTAGTGCACACCCACCAATGCGCGTTGCCGGCACTGCATTATTCATGACCCCCAACCCAGAGGGCGTTCCGCATGCCATGTTGCATAATCTGAAGCACAATAAAGTGCTGCATGAGAAAGTGGTGATCCTGACAGTGAAGTTCTTAGACTTTCCGCGTACCGCACCTAGTGACCGCGTGACCGTTGAAGTCTTACCGCATGAGTTTTACCGCGTGACGGTGCAGTACGGGTTTAAAGATGAGCCAGACTTACCTAGAGACCTGGCACTGTGCGCAGAAAAAGGTTTGGTGCTGGAGGCAATGGACACCTCCTACTTTATCGGTAAAGAAATTTTAATTGCACATGAATCACCAGAAATGGCTTACTGGCGCAAAAAAATATTTATTGGGCTGTTCCGCAGTGCAGAAACAATTACCAACCAGTTTAAGCTACCACCCAACCGTGTGGTTGAACTTGGGACGCAAGTCACCTTCTAACACTGGGTAAGATGTAAATCTTGGGGAAAGCAGAGTAAATCGTCAAGCGAGATGAAATACAAGGCCTACGAGACGCAGGAACCGAGATAGTGCGGCATTCAGCGAAGTTGCAAATACCGAGCAACGAGGCGATTCGCTGAGTCAGGCACTTGTTTCGTGCTTTCCCTTGTTTAGTTATCGCATGACATTCAACCAAACCGCATGTCATGCGTTACTGTTTAGACCACGCCTACGGATTAATAAAAATGATACCTCTATTCAGATTCAAACGATCCAGCCTCATTATCTCAGCAGTATTCATGGCTTACTTAAGCGGCTGCGCCACCACAACCCAAGACAGCGTATCCGGGGTGAAACGTACTCAGTTACTACTCTTGCCTGAGTCACAAGTCACCACCATGTCGACTCAGGCTTATACCCAAACCTTGCAAGAGGCTGAAAAGAAAAAAACCCTCAATGCTAATAAAACGCAGCTTGAGCGCGTACGAAAAATCTCCAACAGACTCATCGCTCAGGTCGGTGTATTTAGACCAGATGCCTCCCAGTGGAAATGGGAAGTCAACGTAGAAAATAATGACGAACTTAATGCTTATTGCATGCCTGGCGGAAAAATCATGGTGTACACAGGCTTGATAGATAAACTAAAAGCGACCGATGATGAACTAGCCGCCGTTATTGGCCATGAAATTGCCCATGCACTGCGTGAACACGGGCGCGAGCGCATGTCACAAGCATACGTGCAACAGTTTGGTTTGCAGGCCCTAGGCGCGGTGCTATCTTCCAGTACTGGCGCTGTTGTTGGTAATGCATCCATGCAGGCGGCCAGCATGGGCTCACAACTTTTTTTTGCGCTACCTAACGGACGCGAGCAAGAGCGTGAGGCTGATAAAATTGGTTTAGAGCTTGCCGCGCGTGCTGGTTACAACCCAGACGCCGCCGTCACCTTGTGGCAAAAAATGGAGGCGCAAGGCGGTGCAAAACCACCTGAGTTTCTTAGCACCCACCCAGCCAGTGCAAGCCGCATTGCAGAATTACGTGCACTAGCGCCTAAAGTTAGGCCGCTTTACAACGCAGCAAAAACTGGCAAGTAACCCTCACTGATAGCGATTACTCAAGCGCACAGCGTAAGTTGTGCGCTTTATTTTTGGGCTATTCTCCTGTTTGAGTTAAAATGTCGCATTAATTAATTTACCAACTTATTCAAAATCAATAGAGACTTTTATGGATCCACGTCAAAGCATTATCGAAGCAGCGTTTGAAGACCGCGCCAACATCAACCCAGGCAATGCATCTGCTGAAATCAAAGCTACTGTAGCGTCTGTGCTTGCAGATTTAGATAGCGGCAAACTACGTGTAGCTAGCCGTGTAGCTGATACGCAACAATGGGAAACACACCAATGGTTGAAAAAAGCAGTTTTGCTTTCATTCCGTCTGAAAGACAATGAGTTAATGGACGATGGCGTCACCAAATACTTTGATAAAGTACCGCCAAAATTTGCTGATTACACTGAAGAAGATTTTAAAGCAGGCGGCTTCCGTGTGGTGCCGAATGCAATCGTACGTCGCGGTTCATTTATCGGTAAAAATGCGGTACTGATGCCTTCATACGTTAACATCGGTGCTTATGTAGGCGAAGGCACTATGGTAGACACGTGGGCAACCGTAGGTTCATGTGCACAAATCGGTAAAAACGTACACTTAAGCGGTGGCGTAGGTATTGGTGGCGTATTAGAGCCTGTACAAGCTGGTCCTACCATCATTGGTGACAACTGCTTCATCGGCGCGCGTTCTGAAGTAGTTGAAGGCGTCATTGTTGAAGACAACTGCGTGATCTCAATGGGTGTTTATATTGGTCAATCAACCAAAATCTACGACCGCGAAACAGGTGAAGTGTTCTACGGCCGCGTACCAGCAGGTTCTGTAGTGGTTTCAGGTAACTTGCCATCAAAAGATGGAAGCTACAGCCTTTACTGTGCAGTCATCGTGAAAAAAGTGGATGCTAAAACACTAGGTAAAGTAGGCATTAACGAATTACTTCGCGGTATTTAAGCTTTAGAAGCCCAAAATACAATGCTCACGCTTTATGGCATTCCAAATTGCAACACCGTAAAAAAAGCCCGCATTTGGCTTGATGAAAACGGTGTTGCCTATACATTTCATGATTTCAAAAAATCAGGCATTGATGCAGCAACGATTCAGCAATGGCTGACCCAATATCCTTGGGAAAAACTCATCAACCGTGCCGGCCTTACCTGGCGCGGACTTGATGAAGCAACAAAATCCAGCATTACCGATAACACGGCCGCCACGGCACTCATGCAAGCTAAAACCTCAGTGATCAAACGTCCTATTTTAGTCAACGATAATAAAATCATAGGCTTGGGCTTTGATGAAACTTTATACAGAGAATCCTTTCTACCATGAGCACAACTTTAGAGTTAGCAATCGACCTCCTGCAACGTCAATCAAACACGCCGCTAGATGCTGGCTGTCAAGAGTTGATGATTTCACGCTTAGAGCCATTGGGCTTCAAAATCGAGCGTATGCGCTTTGGGGATGTTGATAACTTTTATGCACGCCGTGGCACAACAGCACCATTGCTGGTATTTGCAGGCCATACCGACGTGGTACCGACCGGTCCATTAGATAAATGGCACACGGCACCATTTGAACCAACCATTAAAGACGGTATGCTCTATGCGCGTGGCGCAGCGGACATGAAAACCTCTTTAGCTGCGTTTATCACTAGCATTGAAGACTTTGTGGCAGAAAATCCAAACCATCAAGGCTCTATCGGTCTACTAATTACCTCAGATGAAGAAGGTATCGCGGTTAACGGTACGGTAAAAGTGGTAGAAGCACTGAAAGCGCGCGGTGAGTTGATTGATTACTGTATCGTTGGCGAGCCAACCAGCAATAAAAAAGTCGGCGACATGATTAAAAATGGCCGTCGCGGTTCGCTCTCTGGCAACTTGGTGGTTAAAGGCATACAAGGCCACATTGCCTACCCGCACTTGGTAAAGAACCCGATTCACATGGTAGCACCTGCTATTAAAGATATGGTGGAAACGGTATGGGACAACGGCAACGAATACTTCCCGCCTACGTCATGGCAGATATCCAATATGAACGGCGGCACTGGTGCCACTAACGTGGTACCGGGTGAAGTAGAGATACTGTTCAACTTCAGATTCTGTCCAGAACTTGATGGCGCAGGTAGCACAGAGCAAAACTTAAGAAGCCGCGTGCATGCCATTTTAGACAAACACGCGCTAGAGTACAGCTTAGAGTGGGAATACTCTCCGCCTTACATCACGCCACGCGGCAACCTTGTAGAAGCCATTTCTGGCGCTATTGAGCAGGCTTACGGCATTACACCAGAACTCTCAACCACCGGTGGCACCTCGGATGGGCGCTTTATTGCAGACATCTGCAAACAAGTGATTGAGTTCGGGCCGCTCAATGCAACCATCCATAAACTAAATGAATGTGTAGGCGTGGCCGATATAGAGCCACTGAAACAAACTTATCAATTAACCATGGAAAAGCTTTTGAAATAGCAGGTAAACGTCAGGCGGTTTGATCAAAGACCGCCTGTTTATACGCTCAATCCAATCGCTGACAAAACAATGACCTACAATCAAGAAACTACCGAACTGCTGACAATACGTGACTGGATCAGATTCGCCGTGAGCCAATTTGAAGTCTCCGACATTTTTTACGGTCACGGCACAGACAACAGCTACGACGAAGCGGTGTGGCTCGTCATGGGGGCATTGCACCTACCGCTAGATACACTTGATAACTTTCTAGACGCAAAGCTTACCAACAGCGAGCGCAGCAAACTCGCTAGCTTTGTAGAACAACGCATTACCAAACACACACCCACCGCTTATCTGTTAAAACAAGCTTGGTTGCAAGGCTTTAAATTCTTTGTTGATGAACGCGTACTGATTCCACGCTCTTTTATTGCCGAACTATTAGTCAACGATGGTTTAGCGCCTTGGATTGAGTTCCCGGAGCTGATCAACAATGCGGCAGACATTTGCACTGGTAGCGGCTGTTTAGGCGTGCTATTAGCGGATGCATTCCCAGATGCGGCAGTCGATGTGATTGATATTTCACAAGATGCGATTGATGTGTGTAACATCAATATCAACAGCTACGGTTTACAAGACCGTATCACCGCCATTAAATCTGATATGTTTAGTCAACTAAAAGGCAAACAATACGACTTAATCATTAGCAACCCTCCCTACGTAGATGCACCATCCATGGCTGCATTGCCCGCAGAATATCGCAATGAGCCACAGCTGGCCCTCGGCAGTGGTGTTGCTGGCCTGGACCATACGCACACCATTTTGCGCGAAGCTGCCAACTATTTGACTGAAGACGGGATACTCGTTGTTGAAATTGGCCACAACCGTGATGCAGTGCTCGAAGCTTACCCAGACCTACCATTTACTTGGCTAGAAGTGTCGTCAGGTGATGCTTTTGTGTTCCTACTCACTCGCGATCAATTAGTAGCACTTTAGCAATTACAGCTAGATACCTATCAAACACCAGACGGCAAGCAAAGAGTTACTTGCTGTCTAGTGATACACCCGCCGCCCAGCGCGCGAACAGCCTGCCCACACAAAGCGTTTTTCTATTAGTAAAGCAGCTGTGATAAGCACGAATATCAACAAACACATCCGCAATTAAAACGCTACATTCAGAATAAATACAGCCAGTCGCACATTGCGATTATAATTCGGCAGTATTCTCACTCTCTGTGACATAAAAAACTGTAACGAGAAGCGAATGTCAGTCGCCAACACGACGCAATAAAACCAACTATATATACAATTACCAGCAAGGTTAACCCATTTTGAACGACACCCCAACAATCAGCTGGCAAGAAGCTAGCAAAACCAAAACCAGCGTATGGCACTCTGAAAATGCAACACCTGCACCAAAAAAAGTACAGGTTGCAGACGACACCATCAAAGCCGATGCTGCTTACAAGCTATGCTGCGAAGGCACGGCACTGTTATGGCGCGGTGATTTTCAAAATGCAAAACAGCTGATGCAGGCCATCTCGCGCAGAATCGATCGCCCGGGTAAAAAGCCGAAAAAAGCACCCACCAATATGACAGAAGCGTTTCATTTGCATCGCCAAGCGCAATCACAAAAGGCTCGTATTTTGGGCATGTTATTGCTAGAAGTCAGTGTTGGCTATCATATCAATCTACGTCGTGCCCCAGATATCAAAGCCGCTTGCGAGCATGCCTACGGCAAAAGCACACAGTCATTTGTGGTGTCCTTACGGGAGATTCTAGGTTTAATCGGCGCTTACGAGTGGAGCAAAAATGGCGTAGAAATTAGTGTCATTAACAATAAAATCCACCCGAGCTATGGTGTGTTTTCACCGATTCGCGGAGAATACCTAACGCTAGTAGATACAGCGCCATTGCCGACTCCATGTACCACAGCGTTTGACATTGGTACCGGTACCGGCGTGCTGGCGGCAATACTGGCAAACCGTGGTGTAAAAACTGTTATCGCAACCGACAATGCGCAACGCGCATTGGACTGCGCACAAAAGAATATCAACCAGCTTGAGATGAAAAATGCAGTGACCGTGCTCAATGCAAACCTATTTCCAGATGAGTCATACGGCAAAGCTGATTTAATTGTATGTAATCCACCATGGTTACCAGCAAGACCAAGCTCAGTGCTGGAGTCTGCCATCTATGATGAGAACAGCCAAATGCTAAAAGGCTTCTTAAATGGCCTTAAAGCGCATTTAAACGATGCTGGTGAGGGCTGGTTAATACTTTCAGACTTTGCTGAACACTTAGGCTTAAGAACACGCGATGAGCTGCTGGCATGGATAAGCGCAGCAGATTTAAAAGTAATTGATAAAATGGACACCAAAGCATCACACAACAAAACACTAGATGCGAGCGACCCTTTGCATGCAGCAAGAAAAGCAGAAGTGACCTCATTGTGGCGCCTAGGTAGAGCTTAAGGGGTGCTTTGACCGCTGGTAGAAAGCATCTCAGATGACATTGATGCTCTAATAAAAATGGCTAAAGATTTAATCTTTAGCCATTTTTTTATGCTTAACAATCAACCCAGACAAACAAATGTTATTAAAGTGTTGCCTCTGAGTTAAATGGTTAAAATCGTACTAACCGCGCCCGCGATTCCTGTCGCTCTTCTTCTGCATCTGTGGCGCGTTTAAATCACTGGTCTGGCGCACACGACGATTAGCTGCTGGTTTTCTTGGTGCGGGTTTCTTAGCAGCTGTACCACGTGCTGAATCAGGTTTACCACGATAGCCCTTAGCATCGCCTTCAGCGGCATCACGCGGTGGTCTATCCAACGCACTAACACGTTGCTTACGTACTTTTGGCGTAAACACCGCGGTTGATTTTAATTTCTCGCGTTGTGTTAATTGGCGTAACGGTGCTTTTGGTACTGGCAAGTCTGCCCATTCTAATAAACCGACAACTTCTTTTTGTTCCAGCTTCAGCATTTTACCGCGCTTAACACGTGGAGGTAGGTTCACCGGACCAAAGCGCACGCGCATTAGTCGGCTTACAGGTAATTGAAACGCCTCAAACAGCCTACGCACCTCACGGTTACGGCCTTCACGCAGAATCACCTGATACCAGTGGTTTGCGCCTTCTCCGCCCTGCGGGATAATGCTGTCAAAATTAGCTGGGCCATCTTCCAGCTCGATACCTTCTTTAAGCTGTGCGATTTGACCTTCTGTCAATTCACCAAAAATACGCACTGCATACTCACGTTCCACTTCATAGCGTGGGTGCATAAATCGGTTTGCTAGCTCACCTGAAGTTGTGAATATCAATAAGCCACTGGTATTCATATCCAAACGGCCAATGGCAATCCATTTACCATGTTTCACTTTTGGCAATTTATCAAACACGCTCGCACGACCTTCCGGGTCGTCCTGGCTTACGATTTCACCTTCAGGTTTATGGTAAATCAATACTTGCGGTAACTCAGGCTCAAACGGCAAACGTAATGGACGGCTATCTAAACGTACCACATCATGCTCAGTCACGCCTGCACCTACCTCGGCAACTTTACCGTTAACGGTCACACGGCCGCTGGCAATCAGCTCTTCCATGTCGCGACGCGAACCTAAGCCCGCCAATGCCAATAGCTTGTGCAAGCGTTGCGTTGGTGCAGCTGGCGCATCTGGATCTACAGCAAGCGGTGTGAAATTGGTAGTTGGTCTGCGTACGGGACGTTGCGGATCGCGTTGTTGCTTAAAAGGACGTGCCATGATAATTCGCTAATTTGATTGAATATTGCAATTTTACCGCAGATAAAGTAAATCGCAGTAGATAAAATAGATTTATCACCAGTGATGACAGTGATATCGGCACTTAGGGTTGCAATATCAAGATTATTTTATTGAGATTAAGTGACTAGGTTTGCCGACTTTAGCTTGGCTGACTGTTTTGCAATTTGCAATCAAATCGCAAAAAAATAAAGCAGTCTGGCATGTTTACTTAGATGCGATTGTTACGCCTCAGGCTGCACAAATACTTCCATCGCCGGCAACTCATCCAAAGAACGTAAGTTAAAGTCATTCAAGAAGTGCTTAGTGGTTGCATATAAAGAGGGGCGGCCCGGCACCTCGCGCTGACCAACCACATCTACCCAGTCACGTTCTTGTAACTGACGCATCACATTAGGGTTAACGGCCACACCTCGAATCTCTTCAATATCACCACGCGTTACGGGTTGGCGATAAACAATAATCGCGAGGGTCTCCATCACCGCACGCGAGTATTTCACCTGTTTTTCTGGATGCAGACGCATTAAATAAGTCGTATATTTTTCCCGCGCCTGAAAACGATAGCCAGAAGCCACCTGCACCAATTCCATGGTGCGCTCTGCCCAATCCTGCTTTAATTCATCGAGCAGCATGCGCAGGGTTGCACGCTCCATGCGCTCAGTAAATAAGCGCAGCATGTCATCTAAAGACAATGGCTGATGTGAGGTCAGCAAGGCTGCCTCCAACACATTTTTCAATTCACGAATATTACTGGCTTCACTCATCGCTGTTGATTTGTACATATATCGGTGAAAAAGCCTGCTGCTGCGTAATGCGCAATAAACCTTCGCGTGCAAGCTCCAATATCGCTAAAAAACATACCACTAATTTTGGAATACCATCATGGGCGATATCAAACAGTTCGGTAAATTCCAGCATGCGTGCAGATTGTAAGCGACGCAGAATCAGGCTCATATGCTCTCGCACAGAAAGCTCAGCACGCCCTACTTTATGATGCTGAAAGTGGCTAGCCCGCTTCAGCACATTACGCCACGCCTCAGTCAGGTCAACTAAGCTGACTTCCGGTGGCTTCACTAAACTGATTTGTTCAAAATAGGCACTGGCAACGCTAATACCATCACCAACTTTCGGCATCTCATCCAGTCTCTGCGCTGCAAGCTTGATGGCCTCATACTCCATCAGGCGTCGCACTAGTTCAGCACGCGGGTCATCTTCTTCTGCGATTTCTGCCGGTTTAGGCAATAACATGCGTGATTTAATTTCAATCAGCATCGCTGACATCAGCAAATAATCCGCGGCCAGTTCCAGCTTGATTGCCCGCATTTTTTCTACATACTGCACGTACTGACGGGTTAAGTCCGCCATCGGAATATCTAGAATATCTAAATTATGTTTACGGATTAAATACAGCAACAAATCCAGCGGGCCTTCAAAGGCCTCTAGGTAAACCTCCAAGGCTTCTGGCGGAATATATAAATCCTTGGGGAGGGTTGTGAATTCCTCACCCTTAATTTTTGCATTGCGCTGGGCCTCTATCACCATATGGCGCTAGCTATAATTCAACCCCATCGCATCACGCACATCACGCATGGTTTCACGCGCTAGCTTTCTTGCACGCTCGCAACCATCAGCAACAATGCTTTTCACTAAGGTTGGGTCTTCTGCATACTCTGCAGCACGTTCTTGAATCGGTTTTAGCTCTTTAAGCACACCCTCAATTACTGGCCCCTTACACTCAATACAGCCGATGCTTGCGCCTCGACAGCCAGATTGCACCCAATCTTGGGTAGATTTGTCTGAGTAAATTTCATGCAACTGCCATACTGGGCATTTTGCCGGATCACCTGGATCAGTGCGACGAATACGCGCAGGGTCTGTCGGCATGGTTTTGATTTTTTTAGCAACGCTATCTACATCTTCACGTAATGAAATCGTGTTGTTGTACGATTTAGACATTTTTTGGCCATCTAAACCTGGCATTTTTGATGCCGGTGTTAACTTGTAGTCTGGCTCGATCAAAATCATTTTGCCACCGCCCTCAAGATAACCCAGCAAACGCTCTTTATCGCCCATGCTCATGCCTTGTTGCTCTTGAATCATCGCGCGTGCTGTTTCCAATGCTTCTTCGTCGCCACTTTGCTGATAAGCAGTACGCATTTCCTGATAGAGCGAACCACGTTTGCTGCCTAGTTTTTTAATCGCGGCTTCAGCTTTTTCTTCAAAACCTTTTTCTTTGCCGTAAATATGGTTAAAGCGACGCGCAATCTCACGAGTGAATTCAATATGCGGAATTTGGTCTTCACCTACAGGCACCTGTGTTGCCTTGTAGATTAAGATATCGGCACTTTGCAGTAATGGATAACCTAAAAAGCCATAGGTTGATAAGTCTTTACTTGATAACTTTTCTTGCTGGTCTTTATAGGTAGGCACGCGCTCTAGCCAGCTCAAAGGAGTAATCATCGAGAGCAATGTGTGTAACTCTGCATGCTCTGGTACGCGAGATTGGATAAAGATAGTCGCACTTGCTGGGTCTACACCGGCGGCTAACCAATCAATCACCATTTCCCACACGCTTTCTTCAATCACCTCTGGCGTATCGTAGTGCGTAGTTAACGCATGCCAGTCGGCAACAAAAAACAAACACTCGTGTTCATGCTGCAAGCGTATCCAGTTTTTCAACACACCGTTATAGTGCCCTAAATGCAGATTGCCTGTAGGGCGCATGCCCGATAAAACGCGTTCTATTGCCATGTGATGAAAAACCCTAAATTAAATATGTGCTTATTATACTAACTATGCTGGCAAAGCCAATCACCCAGTGCTTACAAAAGATTGCTCAGCAATCCGCCTACTAGGCTAATTAACGGCTGCAGGATACTACCCAGTACGCCAGTAAATAAAAGTACGATTAAAATAACAAAACCATATGGCTCTATTCTGGCAAACGGACGCGCCAGTCGGTACGGCAACAAACTCACGGCAATACGCCCGCCATCCAACGGCGGCAACGGCAATAAATTAAGTACCATTAAAACCAGATTAATCTTGATGCCAGCTTCAGCCATTAACGATACTGGGTAAGCAATCGCGTCGGGGGCGAACGCAGCGTACTTCAGCGCGAGCACCCAGAACACAGCCATGACAAAGTTTGAAGCTGGCCCCGCCGCCGCCACCCACAGCATGTCTTTCTTAGGGTTACGCAAACGCCCAAAATCCACAGGGACAGGTTTAGCCCAACCAAACAAAATGCCGCCCAGCATAATGGTTAACGCTGGCAGCACAACTGTACCAAACGGATCAATATGCTTTAACGGATTAAGCGTAATGCGCCCGGCATTAAAAGCCGTCATATCGCCAAAATACTTTGCCACATAGCCGTGCGCAGCTTCGTGCACGGTAATGGCAAAAATCACGGGCAATGCATAAACTACTATTTTCTGTATGATGGTTAGTTCCATAAATCGCTCTACTCTAGGTATGTATTGGGTATATGTTGCGGGTATGTATTTTGGGCAGATGATTAACCCAATCAATCAAAATCTTATTTACCCCAATTACACTTACCACGGTTAAAAAGAAAACGGGCTTAAGTCGCCCAAACCTTCACGCACCAGCACAGGAGTGTCACCGGTTAAATCAATCACGGTAGTCGCGCCAGCCTCGCAATGCTCTACCTCAATCACTAAATCCACCACATGCTCCAAGCGCTCACGAATTTCCCATGGTGCCATCATAGACACATCCTCTTCATGAGGTAAACTCAAGGTCATGCTAAGTAATGGCGTATCAATTGCCTCTAGCAAAGCCTGCACCACAGGATGCTGCGGTACGCGGATGCCGATGGTACTGCGTTTGGGATGCTGTAATTTACGCGGCACTTCACGCGTAGCATTCAAGATAAAAGTGTAAGCACCTGGCGTATTGGCTTTCAGTAGCCGAAACTGGCTATTACTCACCACCGCGTAGTTACCTAACTCACCCAAGTTACGGCACATCAAACTGAACAAATGTTTATCATCCACCGCCCGTATCTGGCGAATACGTGCCTGCGCATCTGCGTGCCCAAGCATACACCCCAAGGCATAGCCTGAATCTGTAGGGTAAACAATCACACCACCTTTACGTAAAATATCCGCGGTTTGTGCAATTAGACGTGCCTGAGGGTTACTTAAATTAATATTAAAAAATTGTGACATGTATCCCTAATTTTCTATTGGTGACGGATCGGATGGCAACCGCACATGAGGCCAATCTTGCCACACGGGGATGCATCCACTGGGCAATGCAGGCAAACGCCCCATTTCCATAAAGCTGATACCTTTACCGTGGTAATCAGAACCTTGAGATGCCTTTAAACCGAATAATTGTGCATATTTTGCATATTCAACATACTGCGCGCCGGTATGGCTACCCGTCACCACCTCAATCGCCGTGCCGCCCAGCCCTCTAAACTCCTCAAGCAGCAACAACATATTGGTGCGGCGTATATCATAACGCCCAGGATGCGCCAGAACGGCCTCGCCACCACTATTAACAATCAAACTCACGGCTGACTCTAGATCCATCCATTGGTGGTCAACAAAACCGGGCTTGCCTTTGACTAGATACTTTTTAAATACAGATTTTGTATCTTTGGCATACTGATGCTCCACCAGAAAGCGTGCGAAATGCATACGTGTCAGTATGCTTTGCCCCGCGCGGGCAGAAGCCCACTCAAAACTGCCATGAATACCAGATTTCTCTAGTCCAGCCGACATCTGCTTAGCGCGCTCCAAGCGACCTTGGCGTACCGCAGCCAATCCAGTCTTGAGCGCCTCATTTTCCACATCGACATTTAAGCCAACGATATGCAAGGTGCGTTTTTTCCATGTCACTGAAATTTCCACACCGTGGATTAATTGAATACCATATAAGCTAGCCGCCTGTCGCGCCTCGGGCAGGCCGCTTATATCATCATGGTCGGTGAGCGCAAGCACACTTACCCCGTGTTGCGCCGCATGTGCAACAAGCTCGGTTGGAGAAAGTAAACCATCAGAAATATTGGAGTGTGAATGTAAATCTATCATTAAACCATTGGTCATCAACAGCTTGCGCCAGCTCAACCCCTTAAGAAAATACCTGATTAAAACGCTTCATGTATTTCACATCAACTAAAATTACGCCTTGCAGGCGAGTAACTATAATAGCAAAATAGCACATTGAGCCAAAGTATTGTTTGGCACCCGTGGTCCCTAAGTTTTTATTTACAAAGAGTGAATATGAAGTTTCTGTTTGATTTGTTCCCCGTTATTTTGTTTTTTGTTGCTTTCAAATTTTTTGGTATTTTCACTGCAACCGCCGTGGCCATCGTTGCCACAATCGCGCAGATTGTCTATGTCAAAATCAAACATGGCGTGGTCGAAAAAATGCTCTTACTCAGCGGTGTAATCATCACCCTGTTTGGCGGCGCCACTTTATTACTGAAAGACCCTACTTTTATACAATGGAAGCCCAGCATTTTATACTGGCTATTTGCAGCGGGCTTGCTGATTTCCCAGCTCTTTTTTAAGAAAAATCCGATGCGCAGCCTAATGGAAAAACAGGTTAAATTGCCAGATAATGTTTGGTCAGCCCTTAACGTTGCCTGGGCACTGCTGTTCACCGCACTAGGCTTTATCAACCTTTATGTGGCGTTTAACTACTCACAAGATACTTGGGTAAACTTCAAACTATTCGGCATTACCGGCATTATGTTTGGCTTTATTATTTTGCAAACCATGATGATCAGTAAGTACCTACCCAAAGAAGACGACAAAGGGGATGCACAATAATGTGGTATGCAATCATAGCCGAAGATACCCCTAACAGCTTAGAAAAACGCTTGGCAACACGACCCGAGCACCTAAGTCGCCTGCAAGACTTGCAAGATGCAGGCCGTCTGCTACTTGCTGGCCCTTTTCCTAGCATAGACAGTACAGACCCTGGCCCAGCTGGATTCTCAGGTAGTTTAATTGTGGCCGAATTTGCAAGTCTGGAAGAAGCCACCACTTGGGCTAATCAAGACCCATTCGTTACCGCTGGTGTTTATCATCAAGTCACAGTGAAACCTTTTAGAAAAACACTACCCTAAGTATCACTTACTGAGCATTAATAATCTAAAAAATGATTGATCAAATCAAAGCACGTTTACAGGCGTTAACCCCTACTGCGCTGGATTTAATAGACGAAAGCGCGCTACATGCCGGCCATCAGGGCAATGGCGGTGGTGGACATTACAAGCTCAATATCACCAGCTCGCATTTTTGCGGCAAATCACAGATAATGCGTCATCGCCTTGTGTATCAGGCGCTGGTAGATTTAATACCGCACAAGATTCACGCACTCAGCATTCATGCAATTGCAACAGATGAAGTTTAAAATACGTCACAAATTTATTACCTAAATTTAATACTTAAGGATGTTTTACTAATGAAATTAACACAAACATTAATTGCCGTTGCTATTTTATCGATGACTCCATCAGCATTTGCCGCTGATGCGCTAGCAACAGTGAATGGCAAGCCTGTTAAACAATCACTCTATGATGTAATCGTCAAAGATGTGACTGCTAACGGCCAAAAAATCGACGCCAACACTAAAGCAGCAATTATTGATGAGCTTGTTAGCTCTGAGCTGGTATATCAAGAAGCGCAAAAGCTAGGCCTAGATAAACAACCTGACTTCCAAGCGCGCGAAGAGCTGGGTAGTCGCAAACTACTGACTAGCGTTTTCCTGCAAGACTATGTTAAAAAACATCCGGTTTCAGACGCAGATACAAAAGCGGCTTACGAGAAATACAAAACCGCATATGGTGATAAAGAATATAGCGCGCGTCATATTTTAGTTAAAACTGAAGCGGAAGCTAAAGACATCATTGCTCAACTAGGCAAAGGTGGCGATTTTGCAAAACTTGCCAAAGAAAAATCTTTAGACCCTGGCTCTAAAGAAAAAGGTGGCGATTTAGGCTGGTTCTCACCAGCAACCATGGTAAAACCATTTAGCGATGTAGTAGCTAACTTACAAAAAGGCGCAACATCAAACAGCCCGGTGCAAACGCAATTTGGCTGGCATGTAATTAAGCTTGTAGACACACGTCCTGCGCAGCCACTGCCTTACGAGAAACTAAAAGATGGCTTACAAAAAAATCTGCAACAACGTAACCTAGAAAAATTAATGAGCGACTTACGCGCTAAAGCAAAAATCGATATTAGCAAGTAATTACAAGGCTGTTAAAAAGGCTCCAGTGATGGAGCCTTTTTCATCTGTACGACCTTTCTATGCTGCGCGTTATTTTTCGACGACCGCCTGCACTTTCTCTTAAATTATGCGATAATAAGAATTGTTATCATCTATAAAATGCATCCTTCCATCTATATGCAATTTTTATCACAATTAAAAGCTGGTCAACGTGCGGTTATCTCAGCGATAGAAGCTGAAGATTCATTGTTTCATCGCCTCACGGCGCTGGGATTTCGCGTAGGCAAGCCTTTAAGCATTATGCGTCGTGCCAGCTTTAACGGTCCGATACATGTGCGCCTTGGCACAACAGATGTCATTCTGCGTGTCACTGAAGCTGACCGTATTCAAATCAACGCAATATAAAGTTAAATAAATGAAGCGTATTGCGTTACTCGGTATGCCAAATACTGGAAAATCCACGCTATTCAATCGCATTAGCGGTGCTTCTGCGCGCGTGGGTAACTGGCCAGGTATTACAGTCGACTTACTAAGCGCCAAAATCTTGCTTGGCGGCAATATAGTAGAGCTGATTGATTTACCAGGTATTTATGACCTGCATGGCTTCTCCGAGGATGAACAAGTCGTTAGACACTTCATCACCAGCAATCCAGTTAACTTACTGGTGGTACTACTCAATAGCACCCAAATTGACCGCCAGCTATCGCTACTGCTGCAAATTAAGAAATTGGGCTTTCCGATTGTGCTTGCGCTCAACATGGCTGATGAGGCAAAACGCGCAGGCATTACAATTGACGTAGATGGCTTAAGCCAAACCTTAGGTCTGCCAGTTATTCAGATTAGTGCAAAATATGGCGACGGCTTACCAAAAGCGTTAGCTGCCGCCACCGCTATGATTAATCAGCAAGACACAACCACCAACCCGCAGAGCATTGGCCTCATGCTAAAAGAAGAGCATGAGATTGAGGATGAAATGCATGAGCTGATTCAGCAGCATGTACAGATTCCAACTACGCTCACGGACGATGTGACAGACAAAATAGACAGAGTGTTATTGCACAAATGGCTGGGTTTACCGCTATTTTTTGCTGCGATGTTTCTACTGTTCCAATTTATCTTCGCAGTAGGTGCTCCGATACAGGATGGATTGGCCTGGCTATTAGACCTAGTGCGCACTGAGCTACTAAACCCGCTATTTACCAACGCTCCCACATGGTTAAGCGGCCTGATGCTGGATGGCATTTACAATGGCGTAGCCACGGTTGCCGCATTTGTGCCAATTATTATCTTATTCTTCTTAGTGATGTCCATGGTAGAAGACAGCGGCTATTTGTCACGCGCAGCGTTTCTCATGGATGCCATCATGGCAAAAATGGGCCTGGATGGGCGCAGCTTTGTCATGATGCTGATGGGCTTTGGCTGTAACGTGCCGGCGATTATGGGTACACGCATCATGCGCTCACGTAGCATGCGCCTGCTCACCATGCTGGTGATACCACTGTCATTGTGCTCCGCCAGAATGCAAGTGTTTATCTTTATGATTGCAGCGCTGTTTAGCCCAAGCAAAGCACCGTTAATCTTGTTCTCGCTATACGTGATGAGTTTCTTCACCATGTTTTTAACCGCGCTTTTATTTCAAAACCAATATAAAAATACTGAGCCCTTTATTTTAGAGTTGCCTCCTTACCGCTTCCCTACCCCGCGCCAGATTGTTTTGCGCGGCTGGCATGAAGTAAAACACTTTTTAAACCGTGCAAGCAAATTTATCGTACTGGGTGTAGTGCTAGTATGGCTATTGACCAATTTCCCCAGCAATGTAGCGCCTGCAAGTATCAACACCTACGCAGGCCAAATCGGCGTATTCTTTACGCCAATACTAGACCCGATCGGGATTAATCACGAACTTGCGATTGCCTTAATTTTTGGCTTTGTTGCTAAGGAAATTGTGGTGGGTGCACTGGCGGTTATATACGGCCTGCAAGGCGATGCGCTTATGGCACAAATGGCAACACAAATCGACTGGGTACAGGCATTAAGCTTTATGCTGTTTACCTTGATTTACACCCCTTGCCTATCTACGATTGCCACGATTAAAAACGAATCAAAAAGCACTGCATTTATGTGGCTATCGATTGCCTGGTCTTTAGGTCTAGCATGGGTTGTTAGCTTTATCTTCTACCAAAGTGCTCGTCTACTCGGGTACTAGTATCGGTTACGACTTAGACTTAGGCTCAAGTTACAATGTTGACTTGGGTTTCAATCTGGGCTACTAACTGGCCGGACGCTCATTCAGTCATCTCATTGATTGCTGATTGAGAAACTCCCATCCCCATAAAACTTAACTAGCCTTACAATGTGAGCTTAGCTATTTAGCCTAACTTTTAGTTGCATTCAATCGTGACAAATTCATCTAACATTGTGAAATCGCCTAAAGTTGCCATCGTTGGTGGCGGCCCCGCAGGGCTCATGGCTGCAGAAACTTTAAGCCTAGCAGGCATCCACGTAGACTTATACGACGCGATGCCAAGCGTAGGCCGTAAATTTCTAATGGCAGGCAAAGGTGGCATGAACATCACCCATTCTGAAGCGCCAGCACCGTTTCTCGCGCGTTATGGCACACGCCAAACACAGATTGCACCACTACTAGATACCATGAACCCACAAGCGCTGCGTGAATGGATACATGGGTTAGGTATCGATACTTTTGTCGGCTCTTCCGGGCGTGTATTTCCAACAGAGATGAAAGCCGCACCGCTATTACGTGCCTGGTTACATCGCTTACGTGAAGCTGGCGTTAACTTTCATGTGCGTCACCGCTGGACAGGCTGGGACAACGGCAAACTAGCGTTCAGCACACCTGATGGTGCCTCTATCTGTGAGGCGGATGCAGTGGTGTTTGCCTTAGGTGGTGGCAGCTGGGCCAAACTAGGGTCCGACGGCGCATGGGTAAACCTGTTTGGCGATCATGGCATACCCGTATCCCCACTAAAGCCAGCCAATTGCGGCTTTAATACACACTGGAGCGAGCACTTCACCTCTCGCTTTGCTGGCTCCCCGCTTAAGACAATTGCAATATCAATATTGGATGAACACAAACAAGCCCAGCGTAAACAAGGCGAATGCATGATTACGCAAAATGGGATAGAAGGCGGCTTAATTTATGCACTTTCTGCCAATATCCGCAACACGATAGACACCTGCGGTGAAGCCACCATATATTTAGATTTACTCCCTGACAAATCGCTAGCGCAGGTACTGGCTGACGTAAGCCACCCACGCGGCTCGCGCTCGCTATCGAGCCACCTCCAAAGTCGACTTGGCATCAAAGGCATTAAAGCTGGCTTATTGCGAGAATTGGCATCCGCAGAAGACTATACGCAGCCAGTTAAGCTTAGCAACGCAATTAAAGCGTTGCCGCTCAAGCTGACCTCAACACGCCCGATTGATGAGGCCATCAGCAGCGCAGGCGGGGTTAATTTTGAATGCTTAAATGAACACCTGATGATAAAGAACTTACCTGGCGTGTTCTGTGCAGGAGAAATGCTAGACTGGGAGGCTCCCACTGGTGGCTACCTGCTCACAGCTTGCTTTGCGTCTGGCCGTAGCGCCGGATTAGGGGTTATAGATTGGTTAAACACCAAAACGGGCTAAATGGCTAAATGCAATGTGACTGTTTAAAATGCAACGCGCATCACGCCCTAAACATGAAATAAACGGCTCCCATCAAGCACAGCCCTGCCCATAGAAAATCCAGTTTCATTGGCTGTTGCATATAAAAAACCGCAAATGGGACAAATACCGCTAAGGTAATGACCTCTTGCAATATCTTCAGCTGCGCGAGCGACATCACGGTAAACCCAATGCGGTTTGCCGGCACCTGAAATAAATACTCAAAGAGCGCAACACCCCAGCTAAGCAGCGCGGCAATTATCCAAGGCTTGTTATTGAGATTTTTTAAATGGGCATACCACGCAAACGTCATAAATACGTTAGAAATGGTAAGTAACAGGATAGTTTTAAAAATGACGGGCATCAACTAGACGAGCTTAAGCGGAGCTACAATAATGAAACAACGATTACACTATGTGCCAGATTGCAGGGCAAGTGCAGCAATAAGAGCAAAGACACGTCCTTATGCGCCGCATTGCCCAGTTTAGCGCTAAACAGCTGCCTCGCCTGTTTCACCAGTTCTGATACGTACCACTTGCTCTACATTACTTACAAAAATCTTACCATCACCGATTTTGCCAGTATGTGCAGCATTAATAATGGCATCAACAGCAGACTCAACAATTGCATCCGCAACCACTAACTCTAGTTTAATTTTAGGCAGGAAATCAACCACATACTCAGCGCCACGGTATAGCTCTGTATGTCCCTTTTGACGACCGAAGCCTTTAACCTCTGTCACGGTTAAACCATTTACACCAATTTCAGATAACGCTTCACGCACTTCATCTAATTTGAATGGCTTAATAATCGCTTCGATTTTTTTCATACCGGCAAACTCCTAATAGTATTTAACTTTTATAATTGTATTGATGACAGCTTTGATGCATTTTCTTTAAATTCTGCAGTGACGCTTCCCAACATCAATCGATGCTGATTTCATATTAGCCTAGTTTAATCTAGTTTTCCAATATTCGTTTAGCTTCGCAGTAATCGGGTAACGTCTGTCCTTACCAAACCCTTTGTCTGTGATACGCACCCCTACTGGCGACTGTCTGCGTTTATACTCATTACGGTCAATCATGGCAATCACCCGATTGATATCTGCAATCGGGTAGCCTAGCGCAACAATATCCGCCCGAGATAAATCATCTTCGACATAAGCTTCAATAATGCCATCCAACACGTCGTAAGGCGGTAAGCTGTCCTGATCCACCTGATTAGCCCTCAGCTCTGCAGAAGGTGGCCGCGTGATGATACGCTCAGGAATCACCCTAGAGAGTTGATTACGATAGGCACATAAGCGATAAACCAAGGTTTTAGGGACATCTTTCAATAAAGCAAAGCCGCCTGCCATGTCACCATAAAGCGTGCAATAACCCACAGCCATTTCGCTCTTATTACCGGTTGTCACCACGATGCTGCCAAATTTATTGGATATTGCCATCAAGAGCATACCGCGAATACGCGCCTGCAGATTCTCCTCTGTCGCGTCAAACGGCCTATCCCCAAACTGCGGAGATAATGCACTTAAATAGCTGTCGTACAACGGCTTAATTGCAATCTCGCTGTACTCTACGCCAACAAGGTCTGCCATTTCACACGCATCATTCACGCTAATATCCGCAGTAAACTCCGATGGCATCATGACAGCATGCACTTTATCCGCCCCAATAGCATCCACCGCCAGTGCCAACGTGAGCGCAGAGTCCACACCACCAGACAGGCCAATGACCACACCGGGAAAACCATTTTTATTCACATAGTCAGCCAAGCCTAATTTTAATGCCTTATACACCGTCGCTTCAAGTGACTGGCTTTGTGTAATTTCCCCATAGATAGGCTGGGCTTGCTCAAACTCTACCAGTTCCAGCTGTGACTCAAATGCATCTAGCTCGGCAACCAACTCGCCTTGCGCATTTAATACGAAAGAAGCGCCATCAAATACCAACTCATCCTGACCACCAACCATATTGACATAAACTACTGGCAGGTTGTTTTCTAAAGCACGTTGTCTTAACACCTCAAATCGGGTGCTTTGTTTTTTCATATGGTAGGGTGAGCCATTCATCGCAATTAATAGTTCAGCGCCTGCCACTTTTGCCAATAATGCCGGTTTTTGCTCCCACACATCAGCGCAAATTAAAAGACCAACCTTAACACCGCAATGATTAAACACCAGCGCCTCAGAGCCCGGTGTGAAATAACGCTTTTCATCAAACACGCCATAATTTGGCAGCGCTTGCTTATGATAAGTGGCAACAATGCTGCCACCTTCTAGGATTGAGGCCGCGTTAAAGCACTGATCGCCCTGTTGATGCGGATGCCCCACAATCACTGTAATATCTTGCAATTGCTTGGCAAGCGCAGCTAGTGCATCCTCACAAGCCAGCAGAAAATCTGGACGTAATAGTAAATCTTCAGGAGAGTAACCACATAAGGAAAGCTCGGGCGTTACCACTAAAGTTGCGCCCTGCTCTTTAGCTATAGCAGCATAAGAAACGATTTTTTTTGCATTGCCAGCTAAGTCTCCGACAATACAATTGATTTGCGCGATTGCAATTTTCATTGATGAATGACTACTTTAATTTAGATAAAACAAATCGCCTAGGCATCAATAGCTACCGCCAGCATCTTTAATCAATTTAACGATTTCAGTATGCTGCCCCTTGAGCGCATACACCAAAGCCGTTAATCCATACTGATCTTTAGCTTTCACTTTTGCATGGTGATCAAGTAGCAATTTCACCATTTCAGCATCACCATTATCAACTGCGATATGTAGCAATGGTGTACCTTGTGAATCAAGGTTATTCACATTAGCGCCGGCCATCACCAACACTCGTACCACCTCAATTTTTGCTTTTTTTACTGCCCAAGTCAGCGCAGTCCACTTGGTTGAGTCTTTCTGATTGATCTGCGCACCATGTTTAAGTAAAAAATCTACGACTGGCGCATGCCCTTCACGTGCGGCAATCATCATTGCTGTAATGCCAAAGCTATCCTGCATGCTGACATCGGCTTTGTTTTCCAGCAATACTCGCACTGTTTCAACATCACCGCTTTTAGCCGCGTGCATTAATACCGTTTTGCCATCGTCGCTTTTAATATTGACATCAGCACCGTACTTAACCAGCAAGGCTACGGTTGCAGAATATCCAGAAGAGGCAGCCAAGCCAAAAGCACTCCAGCCAGCACCATCTCTAGCGGCAGAATCTGCGCCTAGCTCCAGTAGCTTTTTGACTGTAGCAACATGATTCTTTTTCGCCGCATACATTAAAGCAGTCCAAGCATCATTGTCCTTCGCATTAATATTGGCGCCTTTGGCAACAAGCGCAGCGACGACATCCGCGTTATCCTTACGCGCAGCATACATCAACGCGGTGATACCCTCTTCATCTTTGATATTAGGATTAGCGCCACTCGCCAGCATGGCATTGACTGTGGCTACATCACCCTTTGAAGCTGCTGTCAGCAAATAGGCAATATCCTCTGCTGCATAAGCCAGCGGCACTGCTAACAAACCTGTGAGCAATAGGGTAAATAAGCGTATAGCCAATGTTTGCATAGGTTTCACTAAGTAATCGCTCTCTAAATCAAAGGTTTTTTTGACGCATCGCTGCCAACACAGCCTCGCCCAAGCCTGCAGGTGAGCTTGCAACTACTGCACCTGCAATTTCCAAGGCACGAATCTTGTCTGCGGCTTTACCGCTACCGCCAGAAATAATCGCACCCGCATGACCCATGCGTTTGCCCGCTGGCGCAGTTTGGCCTGCGATATACGCAGCTACTGGTTTACGCACATTGCTCTTAATAAACTCGGCCGCCGCCTCTTCATCTGAGCCACCGATTTCACCCACCATAATAATGGCTTCGGTTTCAGGGTCAGCTTCAAACATTTCTAAGCACTCAATAAAGTTAAGGCCTTTGATCGGGTCGCCACCAATACCGACACAAGTGCTTTGCCCTAAATTCAATGCTGTGGTTTGATGCACCGCCTCATAAGTAAGCGTGCCTGAGCGCGACACCACGCCAACTTTACCGCGCAAATGGATACTGCCTGGCATAATGCCGATTTTGCATTCATCCGGTGTAATCACACCCGGGCAGTTTGGCCCGATTAAACGCGTGCCATTGGCTTTTAATGCGGCTTTAACGTTTAACATATCTAAAACAGGGATGCCTTCAGTAATACAAATAATCAGTTCAATGCCTGCATCACTAGCTTCTAAAATGGAGTCTGCTGCAAATGCAGGCGGCACATAAATCACACTGGCATTTGCGCCTGTAGTACGCACCGCATCACGCATGGTGTTAAATACTGGTAGGCCCAAATGTAACTGGCCGCCCTTACCCGGCGTAACGCCACCGACCATTTGTGTGCCGTAAGCCAGCGCTTGCTCGGAGTGGAAAGTACCTTGTTTACCAGTAAACCCCTGGCATAGCACTTTGGTATTTTTATTGACTAAAATACTCATGCTACCACCGCCTTTACTGCTTGCTGTGCAGCATCAGTTAAACCTTCAGCCGAAATAATATTAAGCCCGCTTGTTTGTAACATTTTTTTACCTAAATCCACATTCGTACCTTCTAAACGCACAATCACAGGAATTTGCATACCGACTTCTCGTACCGCGGTAATAATGCCTTCCGCGATAATATCGCAACGCATAATACCGCCAAAAATATTCACTAAAATTGCTTTCACATTGCTATCAGCTAAGATAATTTTGAACGCCTTAGCTACCGTTTCCGCCGTGGCACCACCGCCTACATCCAAAAAGTTAGCAGGCATGCCGCCATGTAACTTAATCAAATCCATAGTCGCCATGGCAAGACCTGCACCGTTGACCATACAGCCAATATTACCGTTCAGCGCGATATAGTTTAAGCCTGCATGATGCGCAACCGCTTCCTTACTGTCCTCTTGGCTCCAGTCACGTTGCTCTGCTATAGCTTTTTGGCGATACAAAGCATTATCATCAACGCTCATTTTGCAATCTAACGCATAGAGTTTGCCGTCAGTTGTCACCACTAATGGGTTAATTTCCAGCAAGGCTAAATCGTTGTCTTTAAACAAGCGGTATAAACCTTTTAACAGCTTAGTAAACGCGCCAATTTGGTCACCGCTTAAATCGAGCTTAAAGGCTAAATTACGAGCTTGAAAATCCACCAAACCATTGAGTGGATCGCAGACTTCTTGCAAGATTTTTTCTGGGCTAGTGTGCGCAATTTCTTCAATATCCATGCCACCTGCCACTGACGCCACCACCACCACGCGCTCTAATGTTCTATCGACCAACATAGATAAATAAAGCTCACGTGCGATAGGCAGTGTTTCCTCAACCAACACTTGATTCACTGGTTGTCCATCTGGTGCATTTTGATAAGTAACTAGCGTTTTGCCTAACAATTCACCCGCAACATTCTGCGCTTCAGTAGCAGACTTCACCACTTTGACGCCGCCAGCTTTACCACGGCCGCCAGCATGCACTTGTGCTTTCACAACCCAGCCATCGCTGGCGATTTCGGTAGTGACGCCTATCGTTTCTTTCGCAACTGCAACAACTTGACCACGAGGCACTGGAATGCCGTATTTTTGAAGTAGTGTTTTCGCTTGATACTCATGCAAATTCATAAAAATAGCTCGATTTAAAGGTTATGCACATTTTCTCGCAATTCAGAGAAATGCGCTAGCAAAGTAATGTAAGTTGATGCCATTAATGAAGTGGATAGTCGAGTGTATAATAAAACTTTACGTTCAGATTGTTTACTTATGCGTTTAGTTGTTCAAGGCAAGGCCATTACTTTTGCACATTTAGCTCATATTCACCAACTCTGCGCCTCTAGCGTGCAATTTGTTCAAATCGCGCAACATGGCTACTACCTGGCCAACCAGTCTGAAATAAACCCATCCGTTCAGCAATTTTGCGCAGAACAAAATATAGACTGCGCTTATGTAGGAAACGACCAGCTGATTCAACACTATGGCTTATGCGTCATGGATATGGACTCCACCTTGATCAGCATTGAGTGCATTGATGAAATTGCGGACATGGTTGGTTTAAAACCGCAAGTAGCCGCCATTACTGAGCGCGCCATGCAAGGCGAGCTAGACTTTGCACAAAGCCTGCGTGAGCGTGTGGCTTTACTTAAAGGCTTGCAAGAGTCTGACCTGATGCGCGTGCTGAACGAGCGCCTGCAACTCAATCCTGGTGCCCAGCAGTGGATAGACAACTGCAAAGCGAACAATATCACTACACTATTGGTATCTGGCGGCTTTAACTTCTTTGCAGACCGGGTAAAAGCCATGTTAGGGCTGGATTACGCAGTTGCCAATACATTAGAAATTATCGATGGCAAGCTCACAGGTAAGATTTTAGGCAATATTGTGGACGCACAAACCAAAGCGGACGAGTTAGTGAAACTGCGTGATCGTTTAGGCCTGAGCGCAACACAAACCATTGCCATCGGCGATGGTGCAAACGACCTGAAAATGATGTCTGTTGCAGGGGTTGGGATTGCTTACCATGCAAAACCAGTGGTACAAGCGCAGGCAAGCTATGCACTCAATCACATGGGCTTAGATGGCGTGATTAATTTATTCGCCAGCTAGTAAATCACAACAGTGCCAGCTCGGCCTCAGTAAAGCCTGCTTTGCGCCTAGCCTCTAAATTAAAAGGCTTACGCAAGGTTGGCGCACTGTACTGCTCAGCCAGTGTGGCATAAGTGGCTATCGGCTCTAATTCGCGCTTACTGCACAACCAATTAAACCAGACATTGCCAATCGCAACATGGCCAATCTCGTCGCGCAGGATAATATCCAGAATACCCGCCATAGCAACATCGCCAATTTGCGCAAATTTATTTCTCAAGGCAGGGCTGGCATCTAAACCACGTGCCTCCATAGTGCGTGGCACCAGCGCCATTCTTGCCAGCACATCATCTTGCGTACGTGACACCATTTCCCATAGGCTATCATGGCCAGTAAAATCACCATACTGGTAACCTAGCGTTTGCAGATGCGCATTAAGCAAACCAAAATGATAAGCCTCTTCAGCCGCCACTTTTAACCAATCCGCGTAATACTGCTGCGGCATACCGGCAAAGCGCCAAATGGCATCCAAGGCCAAATTGATCGCATTAAACTCAATATGTGCCAAAGCATGAATCAAGCCGGCGCGCCCCTCTTCTGTGCGCATTGAGCGCTTACCTACCTCTAGAGGAGAAACTAATACCGGTCGCTCTGGGCGGCCTGGAATAGGCTGAGTGGACATCAACTCACATTCTACATCCAGCGCCAACGCACCTGACTGCCAAGATTGATACAGCGCGGTGACTGCGCTGGTTTTTTGTATAAGCTGACATTCAGCCAAGCAGCCAAGCGCTGCCTGCCTTAACTCTTGCATTGATACTTTCCGTTCATAAACCTTGTTAACTTGGTACTGGTTAGCTTGTTGCTGGCGCTTGTTTATTCAACCGCAATAGCCACGATTCCTTACGACTAATAATGATGCGATGCAGGTACAGGTTTAGCGCCATCTAACGCGATGAAATCTAACTCTCCCGCTTTCATATCCGGCACCAATAAATAGCGTTCATCTTTTGTGATGGCGATATCTGCCGCAGATTGATAGCCCGCTTTGATTAGGGAAACATCCCCCATCATATTAACGCTAAAGACTTTGCCATTTTTCCAATCACTCACATACATCACACCGCTAGAGTGGTGTACCACCCCATCACCGCCACCAAAGCCCTCTGCTAGGTCTGATAGTTCTGCAGTAGATGTATTTAAGCTGTACAACACGCCAGAACTAAAATCTACATAAATTAGATTATTGCCGGTATCGTCGGCAAGCAGGCCATTAGGCGCTTTTACGCGTGAGTCTTGCGTATCTTTAATCAATAAAATCACTTCGCCACGCGGAGTGATTTTATAAATCGCGCCGCCTTTACCTGTGTTGAATAAATCGCCGCTATCGCTTACATATAAGTTGCCTTGCAAGTCTGCCTCAAGGTCATTTAAGAAAAGCGGCACATTTGGAAACGCCTCCGGTGCCACAAATACACTCACCTGCCCCTTAGCGTTAATTTTAAGTATTTTGGTTTTATCGGCCACATATAAATTATCGCCAATGATAGCCAAGCCTTTAGGGTCATCTAAGTTGCTGGCAAATACGGTGACATTCCCACGCCGATCTAACACACTGATCCTGCCATCGCCATTTTTACCAAACTCATTAATCTCAGAAATATATATTCTGCCGTCTTTTGACTGCACCACAGATTCTGGTGTCTTTAGTCCAGTGATTTTGTTCGCGGCGTAGGTCAATGATTTTGTAGATTGGCACCCGGTTATCAGTAGGCCAGCCATCAGCCACGCGCTTAATTTTATATATTTTCTTATCATGTTAATCCCCAAAAAAATGCACTCAACGCACAGCTGATGCAACAGCATGCTGCTAGAACCCCATCGCTCTCACTTTAGGTGTTGGAAACAAAGTCACCATACTACAAGGCGTATTGCCAACTTGTGCTGGCCCGTTCACATAGGCTTGCAAAGCTTTATCTGCCTGCATTTTAGCTACCATATCATCAACGGCAAGCGTATAAGCTTTCTTTATCCAAGATTCAGGCTGAATGCCTAGTACGCCATGCACTTGAGAGCGGCCAACATAAGTAGCCAGATGTTCGCCGACGCCTTTATAAGCACTAGCCGTCACTTCTGCATAAAACATCTGTACTTGTGGGTTGTAAAATAGCTCAGGCTGCACCCAGAGCAAAGCTTTACCGGATTGATTTGCATCACAGACCGTCACATCGCCGTATGCAGCCGTAAGCTTTGGCACGACAACTTTTTCAACGACGGGGCCTTGGTAAAACCAGTAATCTTGATACGGATGCCAAAGTTTGATTGGGTTTGTATAATCAACAGGCTGAATATACATCAACAACTTGGATGAAACCTTATTATCGGCAGGCTCTGCAGCATACACGTTTACACTGCTGCCTATGGCGGCCAACAGCGCGATTAATTTAATTACACTCTTCTTCATTCAGTCATCCTACTTAAATTTATAACTAATACGGTAAATGGCATTCGCCTTATCATCCGATACATAAAGCGCACCGTCCGCACCGACTAAAACATCAACAGGCCGACCCCACGCTTGTTGATTAGACAGCCAGCCGGTTGCAAAATCTTCTACTGCCAGCGGCTCATTAGCCTTGAATTTTACTCTAACTAGCTGATAACCAGCAGGCTGTTTACGGTTCCATGAACCATGTAAGGCCACGATTGCGTCTGTTTTATAAGCTGACGGCCAATTGGTTTTATCTAAAAAGGCAATGCCGATAGGGGTGGTATGTGCTTTAAAACTGACTGCAGGCGCTTGTGTGGTATCACAGAAACCGGCAGCCCCTTTAAAGTTAGGGTCTTCAAACTGCGTACCAATTTCCTTACTCCCACCCCAACAATGAGGCCAGCCATAATGTTTACCTGCCTCAATCTTATTTAAATGCTCAGGCGGTAATTCATCATTTACTGCACCGCCTAGTATGCCGCTGCGGTTATCCGCCCCATTATTAGTAGCGTACATCGCGCCAGTCAACGGGTGCCATGCAAAACCTTGTGAATTACGTAAACCGCGTGCAAATATAGCAGACTGCTGGTGACGCCCCAAGGTTGTTAATGCTCCCGCTGGCTTACCTTCAAGGGTGTATCTGAGCATCGTCGCCCGCATCGGTTCATTTTCTACACAAACATTACAACTCGAACCTACGTTGATATACAAAAAACCATCTGGCCCTAACTTAATATTTTTAAGTGTATGCCCACCTGTAGGGAGGTTAGTAATAAAGGCTTGTGGTTTAGACCAGCCTTCACGCTCGTGCGTCACACGCACCACGCCATCTTGATTGGCAATCAATAAGCTATCGCCTACAAACGCCAGCCCTTGAGGTGCATTGAGGTTGTGCGCAACAGTAATCGCCTCATCAGCAACGCCATCATGATTACGGTCTAGCAACATGACAACACGATTACTGCCGACGGTAGACACATACAGATTACCTTTTGCATCCAGTGCCATCATCCTAAGGCCAGATAACTGCGCACCGTTTTTAGTATTAAAATCCGCGAACACCTCAATTTTAAAACCATCAGGCAACCGAATATCAGCCAAATCAGCAGCGAAAGCTGACTGCACGGCAAGTACAGTCAAGCCAGCGAGCAATACTATGTTTTTTCTAACTGTAAAAATAACAACTCCCAAAACATGAAGCACTTTTGAATATTATTGACTTACCGCAGATGGCAACCGCAAGTTAAGTCAGCACATCGGACCATATATTGTGTGCCCAAGCCTTAGCATAAGCGCCCTCTTTATCTGAAGGGGCAGGCGATACACCGCCCCCTTCCGCCGATATCATGATTTTTTTTGCAGCATCGTATCGATATACATTCGCTACATGCATGGCCTGCTTGTCATCAACAAAACTGTAACAGGTGTTGGCAAATACTGGTGCGGGGTCTGGACTCCTGCCCTGCATCAACTCCACAATCGCACTCGCACAAACCCGCGCCTGCGACGTTGCCATATGCGCGGATTTTGGCAAACCTGAGGCGACGCTATCGCCAACCACATGCACATTCGCGACGGCTTTAGACTCATAACTTAAAAAATCAACCTCGCACCAAGGATAATCAGACGCGAGCAAGTTTGCCATCTGTGCCGGCTTACCCGCGCGCTGCGGAGGAATTACATTCAACACATCCGCCTTTACCTGCTCAAACTCAGTACTCACGGTTTTAGTTTGTACATCTACGGAAACAATTGCACTATCAGGGCGGTAATCAATCATGCCTGCGTAGTTGTTAGCCCATACTTTAGTAAAGAGGCCTTTTTTAGAGATAATTTCAGCATTCGCATCCAACACAATAATCTTGCTTTTAGGCTTATGTGCTTTCAAATAATAAGCCACTTGGCAAATACGCTCATAAGGCCCGGGTGGGCAACGGTATGGCGCTTTGGGGATGGTGATCACAAAAACACCACCATTGGGCATAGACTCTAACTGCTGGCGCAAATTAACGGTTTGCCAACCGGCTTTCCATGCATGGGGAATCTGCTTTTGTGCTTCAGCAGTTTGCAGTTGCGGCAAACGGTCGTAAATAAAATCTACACCTGGCGCAACGATTAAACGGTCATAGGTGATTTCACCGCGCTGCATAATCACTTTTTTAGCATCGCTGTTCACCGCGGTCACGGTATCTTGTACCCACTGTATACCGTGATGTTTTTTCAACAAGTCATAGCCAAAAGTCAGGTCACCTATCTGCTGGCTGCCACCTAGTACCAAGTTACTCAGCGGGCAGGATACAAACTGTGGTGACGGTTCAATCACCACCACTTCAATACTGCCCATGCTCCACATACGAATGTATTTAGCGGCACTGGTGCCGGCATAGCCGCCACCAATCACAACCACACGACCTATTGGTGGTTTTTTGCCCATCGCGACTGCATGTGGGGTAAACGCCAAGGCACCCAATACACTTGCACCCAAAACCCCGGCAGTTTTAATAAAATCACGGCGATTGAAATCAGCTGTGTTATTCATCCTGCACCGCCTTTAGCATTTGTGGTTCTGGCATGGTGTGCTTCTCAGGTTTCTGACGTGAGAAGTAGTCCGCAAGTTGCTTAATTTCATCCAGCGTCAGGCCATTCGCGTGCCGGTGCATCACCGTAGCTGGGCGCACCCCTGTGCGGAAATCAATCAAGCGCTGTTCTATGTAGGCTTTATCTAAGCCCGCAATAGCGGTGGCATCGAACTCAGCATTGGTTTTTACCGCGTTGCCATTTGTACCATGGCATGCCGCACAAGAAGCTGCCAATGTCCGGGTATGCAAACCCTGCGCTGGATAAACAAAATCCTCAGCAGCCCTGCCCGGTATGGACAAAACAACTGAGGATATCAGTATAAAATTTAGAATAAATGTTTTCATGGGCTCTGCATCTTTTTTTTAGGAACACCACTACAAATAATCAAACTTACAACTACCAAGCTATCTATAGCACCAGCCTATAATGACCAGTGCCAAGATATCAAGTTCAAGTGACTAGAAACACTTCTCTTCTAAACAGCCATCATCTCTCACGCCAAGTGAAGTCAACAACTCTACCATTTTTGGATTACCTTCATCACGTACGGCACGAATAATAGAAACATCAGCACGCATTTTGATATTAACGTCAGCACCTTTAGCCGCTAGCAATTTCACGACATCTGAATAACCACCAAACGCTGCCATATGAAAAGCTGTGTTTTTGCTGATCGGATGTTGATAATTAAGATCAGCACCACGTTCAATCAACAACTCAACAACTTTGAGCTGACCTTTAGTTGCAGCAATTTGTAATGCAGACCAGCCGAAAAACTTGTCATTTGGTTTAGCATTGGTATCCAAATACTTTTTAACAAGCTTCACATTACCATCACGCAAAGCCTCGGTATAACGCATATGGTCATCATCACTCAGTTCTGCCATGGATGCGATTGGGTAAAACAAGGCTAATGCTAAAACAAGTGTTCTAAAAAAATTCATGCTGCATTTCTCCAAAGTCATTTATTAAAATTTTTGTCACTATTAAAACCGTACAGACCAAACCTATTGCGGCTTAAAGTCCATTTAAACCATTATTAACAGAGCCCCAATTAGCAGAGCCTTGGCAATCAAACCCATAGTTAAGCAATGTATTTTCTTGCATTGCGGAACATACGGATCCAAGCACTATCTTCAGTATCATCACAACGTTGCCATGTATTCTGCACGTTGCGAATCACACGTTCAGGATGTGGCATCATAATACTAAAACGCCCGTCCGTGCTGGTTAATCCAGTGACCCCTTGCGGTGAGCCGTTAGGATTCAACGGGTACACCTCGGTAGGTGTTGATGCATGGTCAATGAAACGCATCGTCACTAATTTTTGTGCTAACAGCTCATTGACAGCATTCGGCTGAGAAAATTCCGCAAAACCTTCACCATGTGCCACAGCAATTGGCATTTTGCTGCCAGCCATGCCATTAAAGAAGATAGATGGAGACGCTAAAACCTCGACCATGCTGAGGCGCGCTTCAAATTGTTCTGATTTATTTTTCACAAAATGTGGCCAATGTGCCGCACCTGGAATCAGCTCGCGCAGGTTACTCATCATTTGGCAGCCGTTACATACACCAAGCGCAAAGCTATCTTGGCGATCAAAGAACGCAGAGAACTCATCACGCGCACGTGCATTGAATAAAATAGATTTAGCCCAACCCTCACCTGCGCCAAGCACATCACCGTAAGAGAAACCACCGCAGGCAACCACACCTGCAAAGTCTTTCAGTGAAACACGGCCGGCAATAATATCACTCATATGTACGTCATAAGCGGCAAAGCCAGCACGGTCAAATGAAGCAGCCATTTCCACATGGCCGTTCACGCCTTGCTCACGCAAGATAGCCATCTTAGGACGCACACCGGTTGCAATGTACGGTGCAGCAATATTTTCACTTGGGTTAAATGTTAATTCTGCAAACAAACCACGGTCAGCATCGTTCAGCAATCTGTCGTACTCTTGCTGAGCGCTCACTGGGTTATCACGCAGTTTTTGCATATGGTAAGTCGTTTCAGACCACATACGATGCAAGTTAACACGCGTATCGGCAAACACCACCTGGCCATGTTGCTTGATTTCAATTTGGTTAGCGGTGGTCACTTCTGCCACGACATGTGCCAAACCGTTAAACTGGGCAACCACGGCTTGCGTATCTTCTGCACGCACTTGAATCACAGCACCCAACTCTTCGTTGTATAGTGCTTCTACCAAATTGCCAGGTAGGCTAGATAAGTCTGCATTCAAGCCACAGTGACCAGCAAATGCCATCTCTACCAATGTAGTAAACAGGCCACCATCTGAACGGTCATGGTAGGCCAAAATCTTGCCTGATTTATTCAATTGCTGAATCGCGTTGAAGAAATGCTTCAGTTGGTTTGCGTCATCTACATCCGGCGCAACATTGCCCACTTCACCGTAAACCTGAGCCAGGCTTGAGCCGCCCATACGGTTTTTACCTGCGCCTAAATCAATTAAAATCAATTGTGAAGCAACGCCGGTTTGTAACTGTGGGGTTAACGTTTTACGTGCATCTGGGGTTGCGGCAAACGCTGTTACTACCAATGAAATAGGCGAAGTTACTGACTTATTCTCACCATCATCATTCCATACGGTTTTCATACTCATTGAGTCTTTACCAACCGGAATGCTGACACCCAACTGCGGACACAACTCCATACCCACCGCTTTTACTGTCGCAAACAATGCAGCATCTTCACCTACGTGGCCAGCTGGCGCCATCCAGTTAGCTGAAAGTTTTAAATCACTGATATCGTCAATCAAGCTAGCCGCGATATTGGTGATAGACTCACCAATCGCCATGCGACCAGAAGCCGGTGCGTTCACCAATGCCAACGGTGCTTTTTCACCAATCGCAAACGCCTCGCCGCGGTAGGTTTCATAGCCTGCTAGCGTTACGCCAACGTCTGCCACAGGCACTTGCCATGGACCAACCATTTGTTCACGCGCAACCAAGCCAGTCACAGAGCGGTCGCCAATCGTAATCAAGAATGTTTTATCTGCAACGCCGGGCAAACGTAACACACGTGCGGCTGCGTCTTTTAAATCCACTTGACTTGCATCAAATGCTTTCAGCACTGGCGCTACGCTTTTCACATCACGCGTCATTTTTGGTGGCTTACCGAGCAATACAGATAAATCCATATCCACTGGCTTGTTGTCAAAGTGACTATCAGCCACCGTTAAGTGGCGCTCTTCTGTGGCATAACCCACCACCGCATAAGGGCAGCGCTCACGTGCGCAAATCTCTTTAAAGCGTGGTAAGTCTTCTTGCGCAATCGCCATCACATAGCGCTCTTGCGCTTCGTTGCTCCACAACTCGCGTGGTGACATGCCTGGCTCTTCATTGTTTACATCGCGCAATTGGAATATCGCGCCCACGCCAGCATCGTTCACCAGCTCTGGGAATGCATTGGAAATACCACCCGCGCCTACGTCATGAATGCTTAAAATCGGGTTATCTTCACCTAGCTGCCAGCAACGGTCAATCACCTCTTGCGCTCTGCGCTCTAGCTCAGGGTTACCGCGTTGCACAGAGTCAAAGTCCAAATTCTCTACGTTGCTGCCAGTATCCATACTAGAAGCCGCACCACCGCCCAAGCCAATCAACATCGCTGGGCCACCCAGTTGAATCAGTGCTGCACCCGCTGGGATTGGGTTCTTTTTAGAGTGTTGCGCAGAGATATTACCAATACCGCCTGCCAACATGATTGGTTTGTGATAGCCGCGCACTTCAGTATTACCGCTCGCGCTTGGCGCTTCGATTTCTAAAGTACGGAAATAACCGGTAATGTTTGGGCGACCAAACTCATTGTTATAAGCCGCGCCACCCAATGGGCCGTCCACCATAATCTGCAATGGTGAAGCAATGCGGTTAGGTTTACCATAAGCTTCTGATTCCCAAGGCTGGGTAAAGTTAGGGATATTCAAGTTAGAGACTGAGAAGCCAGTTAAACCTGCTTTAGGTTTAGAGCCGCTGCCCGTTGCACCTTCGTCACGAATTTCACCACCGGCACCAGTCGCGGCACCCGCAAATGGAGAAATGGCTGTTGGGTGGTTATGGGTTTCCACCTTCATCAAGAAGTGCATATCTTCTTCAATAAAGCGGTACGCGCCATTTTCTGCCGGGTAAAAACGCTTGGTAGGCTCGCCTGCCTGCTGCCCTGCCACAATGGAAGCGTTGTCAGAATAAGCCACCACAGTTTTACCTGGGTTAAGCTTGTGCGTATTGCGAATCATGCCAAACAATGAAAACTCTTGTTGTTCGCCATCAATCACCCAATCTGCATTAAAGATTTTATGACGGCAATGCTCAGAATTAGCCTGTGCAAACATCATCAGCTCAACATCGGTTGGGTTACGTTGCATTCTCGTGTAGTTATCAAACAGATAATCCACTTCATCCGGTGATAACGCCAAGCCCATTTCATTGTTAGCTTGGTTTAGCGCAACTTTACCGCCTTGCAACACATCAATCGTACTTAATGGCTTCGGTGTATCGGTATGGAATAACTTGCCAGCGTCTTGCTTGTTCGCAAACACGCTCTCGGTCATGCGGTCATGAATCAATGGCAACAGTAATTGGCGCTCAACAGCGGTTAAAGGCTGGCCGCTTTTAGTTTGCACATAGTAAGCAATACCGCGCTCTACGCGTTGCACTTCAGGCAAACCGCAATGTTGCACGATGTCTGTTGCACGTGATGCCCAAGGGGAAATCGTACCCACACGTGGCAACACCAGAATGAACTCACCGTTAGGCTCTTCAGCCTGCATGCTTGGGCCGTAAGTCAAAATCTGGTTCAGCGTATTTTCTTGCTGGGCTGACAACGCACCATCCACCCATACAAAATGCCAGAACTCAGCATAAATATGCCCGATATTTGGACAGATTTCATTCAGTTTATTTTGAATTTTTTCAATTCTGAAAGGTGATAAAGCAGCACTGCCACGCAGGCTGATCATTTGTGTGTTTGGGTTAGATTGGCTCATTAAACTCAGCTAAATATCAAGGACAAGAATAAACCGAGATTTTAACAGATTAGCGCGTGTTAAGTCGCTAATCTGTCAGGCAAATTAATCAAGATATTTTTGAGTGAGATACCCAAAGAAAAAACTGGCCTAAACACTAAACATGCGTTTAAAGCCAGATGAAAGACTGGAGTTTCACAGTGACTCAGGTTTGACTAGGAGCTGAGCTTTGACTCAAAAGCCCGAGGCTGACTAGAAAGTTTAAGTTTGGCTAGTTAACCACTGCCGGCGCCAAAAGATGGTAAGCATCACCAGCGCGATACTCAGCATTAAACCCATTGCCCACCAAAAACCATCTTTATCTGCCAGCCATGGCATCTCATGAAAGTTCATGCCGAAAATACCGGCAATCAGCGTTGCTGGCATAAACAGCATGGCCACCACGGTTAAGGCGCGCACTTCTAGGTTAACGCGCTGGCTAACGCTCGCCATGTAAATATCCATCATGCCGCTTAATGCATCGCGGATAGACTCTAACGACTCAATAAAACTGACGGTGTGGTCATAAACATCGCGCAGATACGGCATGGTGGTGGGTTTGAAAAAATCATTTTCGTTACGGCTTAAGGTGTTAATCACCTCACGCAGCGGCCAAACTGCACGGCGTAGCTCAATGCTCACATGCTTAAGCTGATGAATCGAATGCAGCTCAGTATTGGTTGGCTTACGCAGTAACACTTCTTCAAGCGCCTCGCTGGCATCCCCCACCGCTTCCAGCACGCTAAAGTATCTATCCACCACACTATCTAACAGCGCGTAGGCTAAGTAATCTACCCCCAACTCACGAATATGCGCACGGCTGGCACGCATGCGCGTTCTCACTGGCTCAAAATTACCGGTAGAACGCTCCTGAAACGTCAGTAGATAATCTCGCCCTAGCACAAAGCTCACCTGCTCTGAATCCATCGCCATCGCAAGCTTGTCGTACCTGAAGCAGCGCGTTTCTAAGAACACGTAGTCATCAAACTCGTCTATTTTCGGGCGCTGCTCGGTATTGAGAATATCTTCCTGTACCAAGGGGTGTAAGTGGAATAAATCGCCAATTTGCTTAATCAGCGCGGCATCATGCACACCATGCACATTCAGCCAAAGCTTTTTTCCTGCATTGGTGTAGTCGCTTAATTTAAAGCTGGCAAGCGCCTCGGCGCTTAACACTTGCTCGGTCAATTCTGCGGCATCATAAACCACCACGCTCACGACAGGCTTAGCCACTTCTGCGGCAGCGGCATCCATACTGCCCACATAGACTAGTGAGCCCGGCGCCATACCGATTTTTGTAGAAAGATGCTTTTTAGGTTTACGCCGTTTTTTCATTGATTAGCCTGACTTATATTTAAGTGCGTATATTTAAGCACTTATGTATTAAGTGCCCATGTACTTAGTGTTTATGCTTTAAACGCCTCACCTATCGCCATAAAGTTACCGCCCGCCACATGGTGTATGGTGCGCAACTCATCATGTCCCTCAAAATGCCAGTGGCCGTCTGAGAACACGCGCTCATCTGCATGCGCTGCCACCACCTCAGCCAAGAATAAATCATACGTATCTTGAATATGCGGCTCAGGAATCAACTTACACTCCAGCCATGCCACGCAGCCCGTGACCAATGGCGCGGCAATCTTGCTGGCGGCAAATGTAGGTAAATCAAATGCGGCAAACTTATTGTCAGCCTCCTTCCCTAACAGCTCTCGCCCAGAGCTAGCACCCACGCGCACCACCACCTCCGCCTGTGCACGGCACGGTACGTTAATGGCAAAACTGCCAGAGGCCTCTATCAGCTCACGTGTGTAAGTTTTTTTATCAATGACAATGGCAATTTTAGGCGGATCAAAATCCAGCGGCATATTCCATGCGGCTGCCATGACGTTGCGCTGATTTCCATGACAAGTAGACACCAGCACGGTTGGGCCGTGGTTTAGGAGGCGGTAGGCCGTGGTAAGGTCAATAGAGGTTATCACAATGTCGTTCTTAACGATTGTAAATGCCGCACGTCAGCTAAAAGCAGCTCATCTGGCTCTTGAGGGAACTTGAGATTTTCAAGCAACTTCAATAAAGATTCTTTAGTTAGCAAAACAACATCATGACTTAGTAACTCTTTTGCATCATGAACAATTGCAGCTTTAAACTGCCCACTAACTAAATAACTATGCACTTTTCGATTATCCCCAGCCTTTTGCAGCAGCCCAATCAAGGTATTTTTTCTATCAACTAACTTACCCAACTTGTTATTAAAGTCTGCAGTTTTTAACGTACATTCAATAAGCACTACATTATGGTTCTTAGTTGATAAAATAATATCCGGAGCATCAGTTTCATTCATGATACATCCAGAAAATCCCAATACATACGCTAATGAGTTTACGGCTTTTTCGAAATGCTCAGAATTAGTAGTATCCGTTAAATCTTTTCTTAACTTTTTAAGTTCACTATCAAAGGCTGAAATAGAAAAAAGTCTTCTATTAGGCACTTTTAAGATATCTTCAAAGAATTGTCGCCTAACTGTATTACGCCCTGCCATCAAAACGGTTTTTACAGCAAATGTATTTGTTGCCTCAATACTCAGCTTTCCAATTTGACGTCCATCTTCCGCTGACCCCCATAAAATTTGGGATGCTACTTGCCTTCTACTATTTGGACTTTCTGGAAACTCCTGAATTGCTAAAGAAATAGCTTCAGTTTTTAATTTTGGGTGTGCATGAATGGTTAACTCCAACCTTCCCTTTGAAAGGAAACTTTCATCTATGCGGACATCTACAGGCGGGGAAATTCTTATTTCAACTTGCGCTGGTTTATGACTAAAAATGGTATCTGGTAAATTTAAATAGTTAATTAAATCTTGCGCACCATCAAAAGGCAATGCATCAAGCCTTAGATCAGTATTGATATTCGCAATTTCTGTACTGGAAAATGGATTTTGAGCATCCCCCATAATCAGTAAGTGCGCATCACAGAACCACCGATCATTTGAAATCATTTCACTGTAATAGCTCAATCCTTGCTTGGCTTCCACTGCAAATGATAAGTCTTTGAACTTGAGTTCACCATGTTCTAGGCTTTCGATAAGAGCACTTAAGTGCTCAAGAGAGCAATCAGTTACTAACTCTTTTCCAGCAACAATGTCATTGGTTTCAACCCTCAAGCTTTCACTAGGGCGTGTGCCAATGGGCCAAAAATTAACTATACAAGACATTAATTTATTAAGCCCTGGAAATTTTCTAGCTACAAAGAAAATTTCTACTGAATAAGGGTCGCAAATCCATTGCGAAGAGGCCGTTTTGAATAACTCTAAATGGTCTTCACCAGACATAATTATTTTTGCCAAGCATCCTTCAAAGTCACCGTGCGGTTAAACACAGGCTTACCCGCCACGCTGTCTTTTCTATCTGCCACAAAATAACCATGGCGTTCAAATTGGAAGGTATCTTCCGCTTTGGCGTCTTTCAGGCTCAGCTCCAGTTGCGCGGTAATCACGCTTGCGGAGTTCGGGTTAATGTCTTCTAAAAAGTCCCTATCACCGCTACCTGGGTTCGCTTCTTTGAACAAGCGGTCGTACATGCGGATTTCCGCTTCGTAGCTGTGTGCGGCGCTTACCCAGTGGATATTGCCTTTTACTTTTACGCTATCTGAGCCCGGTGTGCCGGATTTAGTGTCTGGCAGGTATTCGCAATGCACAACGGTCACATTGCCATCAGCATCTTTTTCGCAGCCTGTGCATTTCACTACATAACCGTAGCGCAGGCGCACCATGCCTTCTGGTGTTAGGCGGAAGAAGCCTTTGCTTGGCGTTTCCATAAAGTCTTCGCGCTCTATCCACAGCTCTTTGCTGAGTTGCACGGTACGTTTACCCAGCTCTGGCTTGAGTGGGTGGTTAGGGGCAAAGCAGTCTTCACTTTGGCCTTCTGGGTAGTTATCAATCACCAGTTTGATTGGGTCTAGCACGGCAATGCGGCGCTCTGCATCGGTATTGAGCACTTCGCGCATGCAGTCTTCAAGGATGCTATATTCGATCCAAGAATCAGCTTTGCTCACGCCAATGCGGTCAGTAAATAGTTTAAAACCAGCGGCGGTGTAGCCACGACGGCGCGCACCGGCAATGGTTGGTAAGCGTGGGTCGTCCCAGCCGCTCACGTGTTTTTCTTCTACCAATTGAATCAACTTACGTTTTGAAAGCACCACGTAAGTGAGGTTTAAACGTGCGAATTCGTATTGTTTTGGTAGCGGTTCCGCCAACAAGCCACCTTCAGCCAAGCGCAGCAATAGCCAATCATAGAATGGACGCTGGTCTTCAAACTCCAGCGTGCAGATAGAGTGCGTAATGCGCTCTAATGCATCTTCAATCGGGTGAGCAAAGGTGTACATTGGGTAAATGCACCATTGGTCGCCAGTGTTGTGGTGATGTGCACGACGCACGCGGTAAATCGCAGGGTCGCGCATATTGATGTTAGGCGATGCCATGTCGATTTTAGCGCGCAACACCATGCTGCCATCGGCATGTTTACCATCACGCATTTCACGGAAACGCGCTAAGTTTTCAGCAACGGTACGGCTACGGAAAGGGGAGTCTTTACCCGCCTCTGTCAACGTGCCGCGATTAACGCGCATTTCATCTGCGCTTTGCTCATCTACATAAGCATGGCCATTTTCAATCAGGCTTTCTGCCGCACGGTACATAAAGTCAAAATAATTGCTGGCAAAATACAGATTGGTTTCGTTGGCGTTATCCCAACCAAAGCCTAACCATTTCACTGCATCTGAAATGCTATCTACGTATTCTTGGCTTTCTTTTTCTGGGTTGGTGTCATCAAAACGCAAATGACAGATACCGTCAAAATCACGCGCCAAGCCAAAGTTTAGGAAAATAGATTTAGCATGCCCAATGTGCAAGTAGCCATTAGGCTCTGGCGGAAAGCGCGTGCGAATTTTAGCTACATCTACAATACCTGTGTCTTGATGCGCAGCATCACCTGGGCTACCTGCCCATTTTTTGGTGGCATATTTATTTTGTGAGAGGTCTTTCTCGATAATCGCACGGATAAAATTAGAAGCAGCAGGGATTGGTGTTTTTTCAGATGACATAGCAACAAATTCAATTTAAGTTGCCGTTATTTTACACCAGCTTACTTACTTGTATGTGTACGTGTAGAAATTGATTCGATGCGCATCAATTGAAACCACTGATAGCAGATTAATCCTAATGAATTTTTGAATAAATCAGCGTTAGATATAGCCAAACGAGGCTTAACCACATGCCTATGCTAAACTTAGCCCATGACAAACAGCCTGACCTTCCCAATATTAAAACACCTTGCTGATGGTAAATTTCACTCTGGCGAGGCCATTGCGCAGCATTTTAATGTGAGCCGCGCTACGGTATGGAACGCATTGCAGCATGCAGAAAGCTTAGGTGTTGAGATTTTTTCAGTGCGTGGGCGCGGCTATAAATTAGCGCACGCGCTGACGCTGCTGGATAAACAAGCCATTACCAGCAATATGAGCCAGCAACTTGCATGGCTTAATGTAGAGGTGTTTGACACAATCAACTCCACCAATAGCTACTTGATGCAAAACATGAGCGAAAAAACGCATGGCACCTGCGTGATTGCTAACCTGCAAACCAACGGCCGTGGCCGACGTGGCCGCGAGTGGCAAGCCAGCCTTGGGGCGAGTTTGACCTTTTCAGTCTTATGGCGCTTTCAGTGTGGCGCCGCCGCCCTATCCGGCTTAAGTTTAGCCGTTGGTGTGGCACTCATCCGCGGCCTCCATGAAGTAGGGGCCACTGCAGCCCAGCTCAAATGGCCAAATGACATCCTGCTCAACCAGCAAAAACTGGCTGGCATACTGATTGAACTGCAAGGGGATATGGAAGGCCCTAGCACGGCGGTAATTGGCGTAGGCATCAACCTGCACCTGCCTGAACACCTGCTGCAAAAAATTGACCAGCCAGTGACTGACCTCAACCGCGCCACCGCAGCTAGCGTTAACCCCAATGCTCTAATGGCAACGCTGCTTAAGCATATGGTCGATGTGTTATCAACTTTTGAACAATCTGGCTTTGATGCACTACGTGAGGAATGGACCGCACATCACGCCTACCATCAACAGCAAGTTCGCATGCTGATGCCTGACGGTAGCGAAGTGGCAGGTATCGTACAAGCGATTAGTGACAATGGCACCTTGATTGTAGAAACCGCAAATGGATTGCAGAAGTTTATGTCTGGTGAAATCAGCTTACGTAGTACACGTTAACTGTGTGGCGTGATAATACTTCACTCTCCAGCCGCGCCTATGAGAATTAGGCATTATCTCTACCACGCAACATATATACATTCTGAATATATATGCGGCTTAATATTTCAGCGTTAAACCCACATTAATTGAGCGCCCCATCCCTGGTACAGATAAACCGCGTGTCACCGTTGTGCCCATGGTCGCACCCTGACCCAAATACGCGCCGCCTAGTGGATCAAAGTAAAGTTTATCGAAGATATTTTCCACCCCTAAATCCAGGCGTGCCTGCTTCCACTCGTAACTGGTATAAAAATCAAACAAAGTGTAGCCAGCAGTTTTAAACTCTTTACGCACCGCTTGCACTTCGTTTTTACTATCCACGATTTTTGCTTGAATTTTGTTAGACCACTGACCGAACTGATGCTCTAATGCCAGCTTAGCGTTCAACGGCATGATGTTATACAAGTTATCATCACTGGTGTTATTTTTACCGCGGAGATAGCTTAAGTTAGCGGTCGCATCAAATCTACCCATCCCTGTATTTTGTGCTAGGAGCATCTTTCCTGATACATCAAGGCCATATATCCGTGCAGATTGATTATCTAAACTTAAATTCATAAAGCCGTCGGTTCTTGTTGCGCAAGTTTTACCTACTTGCGCACATGCTACTGCATCAATATAACCATCTACATAGGTGAAGTGTGGTGTTACTTTTAAATACCAATGTTGCTGACCAGCATCGTGCCAATGCCCTGAAACACTGACCTTATGCGCAATTTCTGGTTTTAAGTTTAGATTCCCCACATAACCATTACCATCACCATAGAGATTGTTCATATTCATCACCATGGTGTTAGTGTTTGACCAAGCAAAACGCTCGTACACATTTGGTGAGCGGGTTTTCATGGCATATCCGGCCTCAAAGGTTTTCTCGGCATCTGGTGTAAAGCGAGTTAAAGCGGTGACATCAATATTGTTATCGGTTTTTGAGCGATCTGCTGCATTGAATGCACCTGGTATCGTTGCTGGGTTGGTTGGATCAGCATAGCCCATCATGCCGCCTGCATTGTTATAACCTTGTACCCTACCTGCATCCATCTTCACGATACTACTGCGCAGCCCTAATTGAGAAAACCACTGCGCATTCCATTTTGCATCCCACTCGGCAAACGCATCATAACGATCGCGCTGCCCATGATTAATGTTCCAAAAGGCATTGGGGCCCATCATGGTATTCGTACCAATGGTTGCAGGGCTTTGAGATGCATCCCACCAGTCATCTAAGCGATAACGTTGGAACTCAGTACCCACGCGCAAGGTATCACGCTGCGAAAGATTGATATCACCTTTCAACACGAATCCTGTCGTTCTACCCTCAGTATCCATCGGCATACCTGGAACATCATATGGGGCAGCACCCATTGCACCACTTCCGTACCAATACTGTTTATCTTTACCAAACTGCATACTGTGGCGCGTTCTTTCATGGTAGGTACGCGCTTCTAACTTACCCCAATCATATTTTCCTTTGTAACTTAAGTTGTATTGCTCGCTTTCGTTACCTGTCATATCCATACGCTGATTCACAAAACCTTGATACGGAATGTCCTGCAAACCTAATTTAAACTCAAGCAAGTGATTTTCATGTTGCAGGCCAAAAGCTAAAGCATGATTACGTGACTCATAAGCTGTAGAACCGACTTCATCACCACCTAGCCAACCTCTTAACACAGCAGATTGACCAGCAGGTTTAAACTTGCCACCCGCTTTATAATTATTGGCCTCAACCGTTGATCCGGTATAGCGCATATACATTTGTTCATTAGCCACACTAGTAGAAATATTGACGCCACGTGCATTGTTATTACTGCGGTAAAAAGTGTTTATTTTGCCTTCCACTAACAAACCATGACCAGCCTCTGCAAATTCAGGTGCTTTAGAATCTACTTTAATCGTGCCAGCAATACTATCTCCCCCCATACTCACGGGTGTAATGCCTGCCAACACTTCTACTGCAGCCACATTTGCAGGATCAATGTAGGAAAGCGCAGGGTTCATATGATTGGCACAACTGGAAATTAAATCCATGCCATCTACTTTAATGCGAATACGGTCATCGGCTAAGCCGTGAATCACCGGTAAACTAGAGACGCCACCCGCACGATATAAACTGACACCAGGTTCATTTAATAACAAAGAAGCTGTGTCACTCGTATTGACTGAATCAGCTTGTTTATTTGCTAATCTCTGAGCAACAACATCTACACTAGGCAAATCTAAATGCTCAGCATGCGCGGTCATTGGAGAAACAACAAGAAAGCAAGATGTTAAAACACTGGGTACAAAAACAGTTGGTGTTAGAATAGCCTGAATAATCGATTTTTTCTTTAATGCAAATTGCTTCATAACCGCGCCCTTATTGATGAACTGCGCGAATTATACGCTTTGAAAAATTTACTGGAATGTGACATATCGTCGCATCTGTGTGCGTAAAAATGGTACTAACAATCGACGCCGGCAATACAAAAACCAAATGGGCATTGTTTGATGCAAGCGGGAATATCTGCCATCAGGATGCCTGCTTAAACGCGGAGATTGCCACCGCCAAGCTGCTGCCAGATACGCTCAACTGTACTCAAATTATGATTTCCAATGTTGCCGGGGCGCAACATGCCGAGCAGCTGCAACAACGCATCACACCATATTCAGCCGCCATCACTTGGGTCACCGCCAGCAAGCAAGCTGCTGGGGTTATCAACAACTACACAACACCGACATCACTAGGTACGGATCGGTGGGCAGCGCTGATCGCGGCATGGCACTTACATCATGCAACCTGCGTGGTAGTTAACGCTGGCACTGCTACCACCATAGACGCTATTATTCACCAAGAAGATAAAGGCCGCAGTTACGGCGAGTTTATTGGTGGCATGATATTGCCCGGTATAGACCTCATGCAAACTAGCTTAGGAACAGCCACCGCGCAGTTACCCAAAACCGCAGCTCAGCTTAACCAACAAGCAGCTATCAAGCCATTTGCCAACACCACGAGCGATGCTATCTTTAGTGGAGCAATTCATGCCACTTTAGGGGCGATTACACAGATGCTGCAAGCAACTGAGCAATTGAGCAGGATGCCAAAACTCATTATTAGCGGTGGCAATGCTGGTGTGATAGAGCAAGCGCTTCTGCAACAAGATTCAGCATACAGCATGATTCAACACAGCCAAAAAACTGTTACCATCGCAGATAATTTAGTATTGCAAGGCTTGTATCTACTGGCCCAGCCTGTTTTTAACGCAACATCACAAAGCACATTGTCATGAAATACCTTTTTTGGCTATTCGCATTCATTAATATTGGGTTATTTGGCTATTTCAATCGTGACGTAGTCTTACCCAAGCCAGCCCCAACGCAACAGGCAGAAATCTCACCGGAAAAAATCAAAGTATTATCTCAGCAGCAAATTGATGCGCTGAGCAAGAAAGAACAGATAGTAGCCGAAGTTAAGCCTTTGCCAGTGGCCGACGTTTGCTTTGAATGGAGTGTGTTTTCTGATGCCAACCTCGCCAATGCACAAGGTGAGCTAGGCAAGCTTTCACTACAAGCCACAGTAAAAGAGCAACCCGTGCTGGAGTCTAAGCGATTTTGGGTATATAGGCCGCCATTTAAAACAACGGCAGAGGCGCTCAAAAGAGCCGCTGAGTATAAGGCGCAGGGGATTACCGACGTATTTGTAGTGCAGGAACCTAAATGGAAAAATGCAATTTCATTTGGTATTTTTAGTGATGAGCAGTTAGCCATTCACTTACAAAAAGAGCTACAAGCCAAAGGGATTAAAAACGTAGAAAAATCTTTACGCAACCAAGGCAAAAGTTACTCCAGTCTGCTACTCAAAAACCTGACTGAAAATGAAGTAGCAGAGATCAAAAAACTGAAACCAAACTTTCCCGCAGCTGAGCTTAAAGAAGTTAGCTGCAACGCGACTTAAGCTTATCTCTACCTAGCTGTCATACGCTTGGGGATTAGCAACTTATGCAGGGAACAGCTTACCCGGATTTAACACATTGTTCGGATCAAAAGTCAGCTTAAGCGACTTCATCACGCCAATGGTTGTTGCATCAATCTCGCGTGGCACAAACGGGCGCTTTGCCATACCCACGCCATGCTCGCCAGACAAGGTACCCTGTAGCGACAGCACCAGACTAAATACCTCATCTAAACACTGATAGGCACGCTTCATTTCATCAGCATTATCTGGATTCACCAGTAAGTTCACGTGAATATTGCCATTACCCGCATGGCCAAAATTCACGTTTGAGATTTGGTGCTGTGCCGCAAGCTGCTCTAGGCCAGTCAGTAATGCCGGTAAATGAGAAACCGGCACAGCAATATCTTCATTAATCTTCTTAGGGGCAATATCTTTCAGTAACGGTGACAATGCCTTACGCGCAGCCCACAATGCTTTAGTGTCATGCGCTGGCTTTGCTTCAATTAGCCCAGTGACCTGACATGCCTGCAAAATAGCGTCAGTGGCTTCAGCAATCTCTTGTTGCGAACCATCAACTTCAATCATCAAATAAGCGCGTGCATTTTCAGGTAATAAGTTTTGATGGCGGCTGCGAATCAAGGTGAGCGCACCGTTATCTAAAAACTCTAAAGCACTAGGGGTATAGGGCTGCGCCATAATGGCAGCAATTGCTTTGGCGCAACTTTCCGTGTCTACAAACTCGGCAGTAATGCCGCCTGTAAATTTAGGCAAAGGCGTTAGCTTCAAGGTGGCCTCACAAATGACAGCCAATGTACCCTCAGACCCCACCAACAAGCGCGTTAGGTCGTAGCCCACTACGCCCTTACTGGTGTAACAGCCGGTTTTAATAATTTCACCCTTGCCAGTGACAGCTTTTAAGCCAAGAATATGGTCACGTGCCACACCGTACTTTACCGCGTGCGGGCCGGCGGCACAGGTAGCTAGATTACCGCCTATGCTGCAATAAGCAGCGCTTGAAGGATCTGGCGGCCAAAAGAAACCTACTGGTTTAATCTCATCTTGCAGCACCTGGTTCAATACACCCGGCTCAACAATCGCCATCCGATTATCTGGGTCGATACTAATAATTTTATCCATGCGCTCTAATGACAGCGCAACACCGCCCATTTCGGGCACACTACCGCCTGCTGTGCCCGTCCCACGTCCGCGCGGCACTACAGGTACTTTATGAGCATTACAAAGCAAGATGATGCTTTGCACTTCCTCTATGGTGAGCGGAAAAACAACAGCGACAGGGCTATGATAATTACGAGAGTTATCGTAAGCATAAGCATAACAATCTACAGGGTCGGTATAGACTCTATCTTTTGGTAAAACTGATTTCAGCTCACTTAAAAAAACGTCGCTAACAGTTGCTGCGTAAGGTGTGTTGGTCATGGTAGGTAGTTTAGGACATTTTCTACTAAGGTTTTTTTATCGTTAGGCACTACTGAGGCAGATGGGCTACCAAGCATCAACTGACCTTTTTCATTATTCTTACGATCAAACACCAAATTATCGCCCATGATCACTCTAATCCAATCTGGGTAGCTGTAAGCATTGCCATTATGATGGTCTAACATGGCACCAACTCCGCCACCTAAAAGTATATTACCGTACATGCCATCATTGGCACGTGAAATCAACGTTGCATACCCAGTCGCTTCACCTTCTTTGTCACAACTGACTAATAAATTTTGATCTGAACGGTGAACGATGAAGGAGCCTGCTGTAAAAACCACCCATTCACCACGGTCGTTTTTAGCTCTACATTTAGCATTACTCACAAGGGCATTACTCTTTGAATAAGTTTCAATCTGCATACGCTGATAATCATCTTTGGTGAGTGATGCACAGCCGCCAAACATCATGACAGTCAGCGCTAGCGCACTATATTGAAATAACTTATTCATTGGCACGGCCTTCTTGAATTAAAACTAGCCTGTCATATCGATATGACAGGCTAGTTAGGCGTTGAAACAATTAAGAGAAAAACTTAACACGCTAATATTGAATATATTAGCGTTTAATACCTTAGCGCTTTTTGATATACAAATCGGTAATTGTGCCCTCTTTCATCTCTGCCGCAAAACACACGGTTTCAGATAAAGTTGGGTGGGCATGGATAGTTAAGCCTAAATCATGCGCATCTGCGCCCATTTCAATTGCCAACACTGCCTCGGCTAATAACTCACCAGCATTCACGCCAACAATACCAGCACCAATCAAACGATGGCTTTCTTTATCAAAAATCAGCTTGGTAGCACCCTCAGTACGTGCGATAGATAATGCACGACCACTCGCCGCCCATGGGAAACTTGCCTTTTCAATGGCGAGACCTTTTGCCTTAGCTTCAGTCTCGGTTACGCCCACCCATGCTACTTCAGGGTCGGTATAGGCAACAGATGGAATCACAGATGCAACAAACTCTACTTTTTCACCTGCAATTACTTCAGCCGCTACTTTAGCTTCATGGGTTGCTTTGTGCGCCAACATAGGCTGGCCTACAATGTCACCAATCGCAAAAATGTGCGGCACGTTGGTGCGCATTTGCTTATCTACGTTGATAAAGCCATAATCATCCACGGCCACCCCTGCATTCTCTGCACCGATATTTTTACCATTCGGACGGCGACCAATCGACACCAGCACACGGTCATACACTTCAACACCTTTCGGTGCATCCTCATTGCCATTCACGCCTACAAAGCTGACATGAATACCATCTTTCTTAGGCTCCATTTTCGCCACTTTGGTATTGAGCATAATCGCTTCAAAACGTTTTTCCATACGTTTTTGTAATGGGCGCACTAAATCACGGTCACAACCTTGAACTAGGCCATCGGTAAACTCAACCACACTCACTTTGGTACCTAATGCATCGTATACAGTACCCATCTCCAGGCCGATAATGCCACCACCAATTACCAGCATACGCTTAGGCACATCAGCTAACGCCAAGGCACCTGTTGAATCCATAATGCGCTCATCCGCGTCAACGCCCGGGAATTTAGTCGCTTGTGAACCTGCTGCAATAATCGCATTTTCAAAACCTACTGTGGTCACTTTGCCATCTGCGGCCGTCACGGCAATTTGGTTGGCGCTGGTAAACTTGCCTACGCCTTGTACCACAGTCACGTTACGTTGCTTCGCCATTGCAGCAAGACCACCAGTGAGCTTACCAACCACATCGTTGGCTTTCCAATTACGCAGTTGCTCTAAATCTACTTGAGGCGCACCAAATTTCACACCATGATGGCTAGATTCTTCTGCCTCAGTAATCACTTTTGCGGTATGCAACAGCGCTTTAGATGGAATGCAGCCTACATTCAGACAAACACCGCCTAATGTCGCGTAACGTTCAATTAATACCACTTGCTTACCTAAGTCTGCCGCGCGGAAAGCTGCGGTGTAGCCGCCTGGGCCACTGCCTAGCACGACAACCTGTGTATTGATATCACTATCACCAACTGCAACTGGCGCTGCACTTTGTGATGCCGCTGGAGCCACCGTAGGTGCTGGCGCTTCAGCTTTAACAACTGGTGCAGCAGTTTGCTGCACATCTGCTTCAACCGCCTCAACTGACAAGATTAGCGACCCTTTAGCGACTTTATCGCCGACTTTAATGTTAATTTCTTTTACTACACCAGCATGTGAAGATGGAATATCCATAGATGCTTTATCAGACTCTACAGTAATCAACGAATCTTCTTTAGCGATTGTGTCACCAGCTTTAACCAGCACTTCAATCACATCAACACTATCAAAGTTACCGATATCCGGCACCAATACTTCAACTAAATTACTCATGCACACCCTTTGTAAACTTTGGTTATTTGTTGCAATTTTAACATCAAACCTCTCATTTTATCGCCTACTAACGTGCAATAACCTTGCTGCGGTACAGCAAAATCGAAACCAACTTGTGTCGATAACGGGCAACCAACCCTAACAAAAGGAGAGATGGCTAACACTCAATTAGCCAATTAGCGTGTATTCAATTGCATCTGCTAATCATCCTACGTGCAATTGAGTACGTGTTAAGGCAAGCTGTAAAAACGCTTAAATAACAGAAAACTGTAGCTGCTCGATAGGAACAGGTTTACCAAATAAATAGCCCTGATAAAGCCTGCATCCATAATCTTTCAAAATCTCCAACTCAAGCTCGGTTTCTACGCCTTCTGCAATGACATTAATACGGAAGTTATTCGCCAAATCAATAATCGTTTTCACCATGATTGCGTCGTTAGGGTCATATGCCAAATCTCGCACAAAGCTCTGATCAATCTTCACCTGATCAAGCGGCAGCTTTTTCAGATAAGAAAGCGAAGAGTAACCCGTACCAAAGTCATCTAATGACAACCTGACACCCAGTGCTTTGAGCGCATGCATCTTGGCAATCACCTCATCAACTTCTTCCAAGATTACACTCTCGGTCAATTCCAACTTCAAACGAGATGCATCAATCTTATGCAGATCAATAGCCTGGTGAACAGACTGAACAAAATCTAACGCTCTAAATTGATGTGCACTCACGTTCACCGCAATCATTAAATGCTTCTTCTCAGCGCTTTTTGCCCACTCGGCTAATTGCAAACATGCGGTATCAATCACCCAATGTCCCACATCTAGAATTAACGAGCTTTCCTCTGCAATCGGAATAAAATCTACTGGCGATACAATACCGCGCTCAGGGTGTATCCAACGGATTAAAGCTTCAGCCCCTATTAATCGATGGTTATCATCAACTTGTACCTGATAATAAAGTGCTAGTTGATGCTTCTCAATTGCGTATCTCAACTCACTTTCCAAACTTGCCCGCACACTCAGTTTTTCCTGCATAGCAGGGTCAAAGAAGCGCAGTGTATTTCTACCAGCCTTTTTCGCTTGATACATAGAAATATCTGCTTGTTTCAGCAAATCCTCAATCTCATGTTCATCACCATTAAATAAGGTAATACCGATGCTGGAGGTACTTTGATATTGGTGCGTACCAAACTGGCATGGCTCATGTAAGGTAGCTAGTATTTTATTGCCAATTTGCTCGGCAATCGCGGCAGCCTCCGTCGCATTTCGGTCTAGATCCTCAAGCACCACAACAAACTCGTCTCCACCAAAACGCGCCACCGTATCACCTGCGCGCACACAATGACTCAACCTTTCAGCTTGCAGTTTCAGGAGTAAGTCACCGGTGCTATGTCCCAAGGTGTCATTGAGCACTTTGAAGTGATCTAAATCCACAAATAACAACGCGCCCTTTTTGCCAGTTCGGCTACTCGAAGAAAATGCCTGACGCACGCGATCAAGCAGCAGCAAACGGTTAGGCAAGTTAGTGAGTGGGTCATAAAATGCCAAGTGCTCAATTTGCTCGGATGATGCCTTACTCTCGCTAATATCGGTAAACACAGAAACGTAGTTGGTGACCTTACCATCGTTATCTTTCACTTCAGAGATAGTGATACGTTCTGGATAAATTTCGCCGTTTTTGCGTCGATTCCATATCTCACCGCACCATGTGCCCGTGGTGTTCACCCTATCCCAAAGCGCCTGATAAAATAGTCGGTCATGCCGACCAGAGCTTAATATATTAGGATTTTTACCAACAACATCCTCTGCAGAATAACCTGTGATTGCAGTAAAGGCAGGATTAACCTGAAGAATCGCACAATCGGCATCTGTGATTAAGATTCCATCTGAGGATTCAAATGCAGTCGCCGCAATACGCAAAGATATTTCTGCATTTTTAAGGTCAGTGATATCTGTAGAAATTCCACATAAGCCCCCAATGTTACGATCCACTGCACTCTCGTAAATAGGGGTTTTTATTTGTAAAAAAGTACGTTTTTTATCATCATCCGTAATTGCTTCTATCTCTTCGCGAGTATCCTCTCCAGCTTCCAGCACTCTTTTTTCAACCTCTTTAATTCGGCTAAGTGTCTTTGCAGAAAAATATTTGCTCTCATCTATCTGCAACAAATCATCAGCCGAGCACTTAAAAAAGTCTAACGTCATCCGATTCGCATAAATATACTTACCGCTAGTATCCTTAATGTAAACAAAAGCCGGAATATGATCCAAAGCTTCACTCAACCGATGGCTTTGATTTAAGGCAGAAGTGAGCTCAGCAGTTCTCTGCTGCACGCGACTTTCCAACTCAGCGTGTGAGCGTGCTAACTCTTGATTAAGTATTTTTAAGTTTTGCGCAGAAGGCGCTTTAAGCGCTAAAGGCATAATGTACCAAAGTGCGATAGCTGTAGCAAAAGAGATAATTCCGGTAAAAGCTTTGGCATATGCGCTCGCCCAGTATGAAGGCTGCCATATATTGATAATGTCAAAAATATGCGTGACACCGCAAGCGACAATAAACATCCCAAAAACAACCATTAACCATCGGTATGGAATATCGGGGCGTTTTTTGGCAAAGTACCACAATGCAAAAGGAATTGAAAAGTAAGATAGTGCAATCACTGCATCTGAAATCACCATTGTCCATAACAAGGATGGATTCCATGTGAGGCAGTAGCCGTGAGGAAGCAGCAGTGACTGCCCTCCTAATGTCTGACCTAACCACTCCATATTACCCTCTCGCTTACCAGTTCATTACTAAGAATGCACATCCATTGAGAAATCATACAACCATGATAAGTAGCCACAAACGACCATGGTATCAGTCATTTAAATACAGAATTACAACATCCAAAATACGCTTTTGTTTTAGTCTATATCCCCATGTAGATAATCGTAAAGCAATAAATTAAATTTCGAACTATTTTAAAGGTAAAAAACTCGTAAACCCTCACAGCCAATCTAGAGCACGTAGACGTGTTTTCGATCAATATCAGCATCATAAAAATAAAAAAGGACTGATTCTGCATATACAGAAATCAGTCCTTCGTAGGTAATACCTAAAGACAGGCTAGTTAATTTAGCAATCGCAAGGCATACTCAAACACTCGGTCATTTAGAGCAATAACCTACGCACATCACTTAACATCATGCGCATATGGCTAGTGAAACGTGCACCATCAGCACCATCAATCACGCGATGGTCATATGACAATGACATCGGTAAAATCAAGCGCGGCTCAAAACCATTGGTATCCTTGTTATACACAGGCTGCATAGATGAGCGTGAAACACCCAAAATAGCCACCTCAGGACAATTGATGATTGGGGTAAACATCGTACCGCCAATACCACCAAGACTTGAAATGGTGAAGCAACCACCCTGCATTTCCTCTACCTTTAGCTTGCGCTCACGTGCTTTTGCAGATAAATCCATCAAATCACGGGCAATATCCAGCACGTCTTTTTGATGCACATCACGCACTACCGGCACGACCAAACCATCCGGTGTGTCGCAGGCAAAACCAATATTGAAATAGTTTTTCAATATCAAGTTATCGCCATCAGGAGAAAGTGAAGCATTGAAATTAGGATAAGCTTTTAGTGCATTGACTGAGGCTTTAATTAAAAATGCCAACATCGTCAGTTTAACGCCACGCTTCTCAGCATCGCCCTGCATAGACTTACGGAAGTCTTCCAGATCCGTAATATCTGCCTCATCAAACTGTGTCACATGGGGTGCAGTGACCCAGTTACGGTGCAAGTTTGCGCCAGATAGTTTCTTAATACGTGATAAAGATTTGGTCTCAATCGCACCAAACTTACTAAAGTCAATGACTGGCATTGGCAATGTAGCCAACCCATTAACGCCAGCCGCCATGTTCTCGGTACGCGGTTTTGCCAGCTCACCTTTTACATAGGTTTGTACATCGCTTTGCAAAATACGATTTTTAGCACCAGTTCCTGTCACTAATGCCAAGTTCACGCCCAACTCACGCGCAAACTTACGGATTGATGGGCTCGCATGTGAAAGCTTACCAGAGGCAACAACAATGCTTTCAGCCACAGGAGCTGGCTGCTGTGCTGGCTGCACTGGTTTTGGTGGCTCTGGTGCAGGCCTAGTTGGCTCAGGGATCACCGCTTTGGGCGCTTCAACAACTGCAGGTGCCGCAACATGTTTGGTCTCAGCAGCAGGCGCTGCATCACTCACGTCCATTGTGATTAACAATGTCCCTTGGGCCGCCTTATCACCCACCTTAATTTTGACCTCTTTCACCACACCAGCGAATGGCGCAGGAATATCCATAGAAGCTTTATCTGACTCGACCGTAATCAACGAGTCATCTTTAGCAATCACGTCGCCAGCTTTAATTAATACTTCAATTACATCCACACTATCGAAATTACCGATATCCGGGACAAAAATATCTTGAACTGCCATCTATGCGTATCCTTAAACTGTCGTTGGGTTTGGCTTATTAGCATCCAAACTGTATTTTTTAACGGCTTCAGCCACTTTAGCAACTGGCAATTTACCTTCATCACTTAACGCTTTTAACGCAGCAACAACTACGTAGTAACGATTCACTTCAAAGAAGTCACGTAATGCTTCGCGGCTATCTGAACGACCAAAACCATCCGTACCAAGTGCTACAAATTTATTTGGTACAAAACGTTGGATCTGTTCAGCAAAACTCTTCATGTAGTCAGTAGAAGCAATCACAGGTCCCTTCGCGTCTTTTAAGCTAGCAGCAACATAGCTCACTTTTTGCGGTTTTTCTGGGTTCAGCATATTCCAACGGTCACACTCCAAACCTTCACGACGCAGTTCGGTGAAGCTAGGTACGCTCCAAACATCAGCAGAGATGCCCCAATCTTGCTCCAGCAATTCAGCAGCAGCAATCACTTCACGCAGAATCACACCGCTACCCATCAACTGTACTTTTTCACCTTTAGCTTTAGACTTACTAAAGCTATACATGCCTTTAAGAATGCCTTCAGCACTGCCCTCAGGCATTGCTGGATGGCTATAGTTCTCATTCATCAAGGTAATGTAGTAGTACACATCTTCTTGATTTTGTACCATGCGGCGCAAGCCTTCTTGAATAATCACTGCTAACTCATAAGAGAAGGTAGGGTCATAAGAAATACAATTTGGAATAGTCGCAGACATCAAATGGCTATGACCATCTTCATGCTGTAAACCTTCGCCGTTCAATGTTGTACGGCCAGCTGTCGCACCTAACAAGAAACCACGTGCACGTGAGTCACCTGCCATCCAAGCCAAGTCACCTACACGTTGGAAACCAAACATAGAGTAGTAAATGTAGAAAGGAATCATCTGCACGCCAGTGACGGAGTATGACGTTGCAGCAGCTAACCAGCTTGAGAACGAACCAGCTTCATTGATACCCTCTTCCAGAATCTGACCATCTTTTGACTCTTTGTAGTACATCACTTGGTCTGAGTCTTGTGGCTCATATAACTGACCTTGGCTCGCATAGATACCTAACTGGCGGAACATACCTTCCATACCAAAAGTACGCGCCTCATCCGGCACGATAGGCACTACATACTTACCGATCTGTTTATCACGCACTAGCGTAGATAAGATACGCACAAATGCCATGGTAGTAGAAATTTCACGGTCACCAGTAGCAGTCAACATATTTTCAAATGCAGACAATGCAGGCACAGTAAGCTCATTACCTTTACGGCGGCGTTGTGGCACGAAACCACCCATCGCTTCACGGCGTGATGCCATGTATTTCATTTCAGGGGAGTCTTCAGCTGGTTTGTAAAAACTCAAGCTCTCAACTTGTTCATCGGTGATTGGCAAGTCAAAGCGATCACGGAATTTCTTAAGTGATTCAATATCCATGCTTTTTTGTTGGTGTGTGGTATTTTGACCCTCACCAGCATCACCCATGCCATAACCTTTAACAGTTTTAGCCAAAATAACCGTTGGCTGACCTTTGTGGTTAACCGCTGCATTGTAAGCAGCAAACACTTTATGTGGATCATGGCCACCACGGTTTAAGCGCCAAATATCTTGATCACTCATTGCTGCAACCATTTCTTTCAGCTCAGGATATTTACCAAAGAAGTGCTCACGTGTGTACGCGCCACCTTTTTGTTTAAAGTTCTGGTACTCACCGTCCACGCACTCTTCCATGCGTTTTTTCAGCAAGCCATCTTTATCCATCGCCAATAAAGGATCCCAATATGAACCCCAAACCACTTTCAATACGTTCCAGCCAGAGCCACGGAAATCTGACTCCAACTCTTGAATGATTTTGCCGTTACCGCGCACAGGGCCATCCAAACGCTGCAAGTTACAGTTAATCACAAAAATCAAGTTATCTAATTTTTCACGGCTCGCTAATGAAATCGCACCCAATGATTCAGGCTCATCCATTTCGCCATCGCCACAGAACACCCACACTTTACGATCACTAGTATCGGCAATACCGCGATCATGAATATATTTCAAGAAACGTGCCTGATAAATACCAGCTAAAGGCCCTAAGCCCATAGAAACCGTCGGGAACTGCCAAAAATCTGGCATTAACCAAGGGTGTGGATAGCTAGGCAAACCATTGCCGCCAGTTTCCTGACGGAAGTTATCCATTTGCTCTTCAGTAATGCGGCCCTCTAAAAAGGCACGTGCATAAACGCCAGGTGATGAGTGACCTTGGAAGTAAACGCAATCACCGCCAAAGTTTTCATTCGGCGCACGGAAGAAGTAGTTAAAGCCAGTATCATAAAGAGTCGCAGCTGATTGGAAGCTCGCAATATGGCCACCTACACCAGGCGATTTCTCATTAGCGCGCAATACAGTCATCACCGCATTCCAGCGCACCAAAGCACGCACTCTACGTTCCATTTCTGGATCGCCTGGCAATTTAGCCTGCAAATGTGTAGGAATCGTATTTAAGTACGCTGTAGTCGCTTTGTAAGGTAAGTTACTACCTGAACGGCGTGCTTTATCAATCATCGCCTCAAGTAAGAAATGCGCACGCTCTGTGCCCTCATTTTCAATAACGGCCATTAAAGCATCAAGCCACTCTTGAGTTTCTTGACTATCAATATCTGGATTATTCAAAGGTGTGTTCAATGACATTCAGTTGTAGCTCCGTGAGCCGTAGTTGCCTACTTACTTAACCGTATTGCACCTACGCTCGCAGGTGTAATCATCAATCGACTAATAAAGCAAAAACAAATACAGCGTGTCTGAAATACCGCGCATTCAAAATGCGTTGTAATTTAATTTTTTATAAAACAGTAGTGTGGCTTTTTTAGTGGTTTTGGTCAAGTTTAGTCGCGTTTTTTAAGCATTTTGCACATGTATCTTATACATAATCACAACATTTACTATAAGAGTTATGAGCTAACTAATCTTCGTTAAAATACAAAAAAGTGTAGCTATCATCTGCCAAAAATCATAAAAATAAGAGAAAAAATCATTTCATGCGCGTTTGAAAACAATATTGATTTACTAATATTAAGCACACATTCAATACAAAGCAAAAGTTGAATCAATCAACCACAAGTGCTAACGTCAATTTTTACTTGAAACAGCGCTAAACAAACTAACACAACAGTTATTCTTACAAACAATCAGACTGAGACCGTTCGTAATGACACAAACCAGTCAATTAAAGCGCAAAGGAGGCTAGTACACAAACACACAGTCCTTACTTTAAATTTAAAGCTGAAATACATCATTACTTAAGAGTGAAAGCAAACTTAATAATGGAAAAATGCATCAGATATGTGCTTTAAATCTTCGATAAGCGTATATTAATAATATATGTAAAGCTGTAGCCACTCTTTTTTCATGTATGTGACTTTGGGGGATTGCGTATGCATATTAATGAATCCAGACACTATTCACGCATTCATTTTGATGCCACTGTTGAGCTCAACATTCGCCTATTAGAAGATATTCAAACTGCACATTTACTTGATATATCACTCAAAGGCGCATTGGTTGAAACTGACAGACCTATCTCAGCCTTTATACAACTGCGTAGCTGTCTTATGACACTTACACTTGGCAATGGTGAAAAGATTACCATGCAAGGCAAGGTTGTTCACCATGAAGGTTGCCTAATCGGACTAGAGTCCTTGCATATTGATTTAGATAGCATGACAAACTTGCGCAAGCTGATTCTATTCAATACTGGCAATGAGAGTTTATTAGGAACTGAACTTAGCCACATGTTAAATAGCATAAAAATGAAAATGTAATACCAGGTACAAACGGCAGCATATGCACATCTGAGCTGATAGAAATGCCAATGGAACAGCATTTTTTCGCCAGTCACGTGCTTAATTCAGGCTTACTTCAGCATTTATTACATTAATCTATAGCCCACACGGAATACCTACACTCTACCACCTCCCTAAACAAAGCCCGATGGATGGCACCCTAGCTTAAAAGAAGGAAGCATAGAGAAAAGTGTCATATCCAGCGCCGCAACCCGCCCACAGCTGTTGCTGACGCAACGTACAGACGTAAAAAAACCCCACTACTTTCGTAATGGGGTTTTTGGTATAAATAGCTTGGCAGTGACCTACTTTCGCATGCAAGGAGCATACTATCATTGGCGCTGGTTCGTTTCACGGCCCTGTTCGAGATGGGAAGGGGTGGTTCCAAACCGCTATGGCCGCCAAG